>OMDB01000565.1_pt1 | contig 16743 bp, 18 predicted proteins | sample 1645161 | NCBI WGS metagenome assembly OMDB01 (sample SAMEA103958135, study PRJEB25191) | human gut metagenome
TCTGTGATAATTTCCGGATAATCCAGCATCATCTGCTCTTTTCTCGTCTTCTTCCGATTGCTTTCTTTCTGTATTTCTCTTCCGACAAGCAGAATACTTATCGCCATTCCGAGCATCAGAATCGGAATCACTTTTGAATCTTTCTCCTCTGTCCAGGCAATTTTTCTTCCGTCCAGACTGGGTGGCAGTGTAAGATATGCTTTCTGCCTCGTAGCACTGTCCTGTAATCTTTCGTGGAAAGCGTTTTCTCCTGTCCTGCAAAAATAACAAGATCCATCTCACACGGATATACCTTATCTTCATAATGCAGAACTCCGGTAATATTCATCCCAATCCCCTGATTCTCCGGATCTTCTTCCCGGATTTTTTCCTGATCCAGTCTTCCAAGCGAATCCATTACATCATATCTGCTAAGTTCCCAGGAAACCGAAAACGGAAAATCGTCTAATGCTGTTACCAGATCCAGATCTGTCTTTATATGCGACAGATCCTTATTTTCCCCGGAAATCACTTTTGCAAGCTCTTTCCTCGCTTTCTGAAACTCCTTTTCCAGCCGCTTTTCACTGTAAATCTTCGGTGACACACGAATTTCTATATCCTGCTTTTTTTCTCCTTCAACCTGCATAGAAAGCGCCGCTTCTTTTTGTCCTTCCCCGTACCCGTTCCGCTTTATCTGCATGGTTTCAGAGTTTTCCGTCCCTGTCTTCTGCACGATTTCCGACAAAAATGCCAGACTTGTCACCGCCAACATCAAAAAAAATATCTGCCTGAGAAGCCTGTCCCATTTTCTGAAAAGTGATTTCTTCTTGAAATACATCCATGCACAAGCTCCGAGAAAGAAATACATTCCGATACAAAACCACATTTCTATACCTCGATTTCCACAATCTTACATCCAAGTTTCCAGGCAGCAATGTAAGTTCCAAGACAAATACTCATAAAAGCCGCTCCTGGCAGATTCCCGTATAGCCCCGCCATAAATTCCGGAAAGCTCAGACGCATATAACCAATAATTCCCAAAGGGATCACTGACATGATCTGAAATTCCATTTTTTTCGCTGTAATTACGGTATCGATTTCTCTTTTTACTTCCGCTTTATCACCAAGTTGTCTAACCGCATTTTTAATGATCAGAATACTGTCGCCTCCGCTCCTCTTTGCCAGGGAAAATACAGTGACAAATGTATCCACCTCCGGAAGTGCTACCCTTGCAGCAAAATCCTTCCAGGCAGCTTCCGCGGTTACGTTCAGATTCAGCTGCCTTACCATATACGTAAATTCCCGTACAATAAGTGTATGCCTGTCATACATGATCTGCAGGTCTTTCTGTACCTCTTTGATCGCGTTCTCCATAGAGTATCCCACATTCAGCTGCGCTTCCAGTGATTGAAGCGCATCCTGAAACTGTCTTTAAAAACGTCTCTTCCCTTTTTCCTCCACCTGACAGATCATCCTTTCGTAATACTTCATTCCCAGAGGAAAAAGCACTGCCATCATCCATAGTCTTGAATAGAACAGCATAGCGATCAGAAACACCAGAAGAATGCTTTCCGTTATCGCCAGGGCATACTCCTTCCGGCTGATACCCTGCCGCCATAAGTTTTTCCGTCCGTGTAAGTGTGGACCTTTTCACCCACTCCCCCTGGATTTTTCCATCCTTACTTCCCGTCTCCTGAAAGGAAAATAACGGTTGAAGCCTGATTTCTCCTTTTTCATATCCCAATACCTCCATGATTTCCAATACTTTCCTGCTCTTGTCCCGAAGGCGTCCCAGATGTACCAGGATATCGATTCCGGAAGCGATCTGACGCATAACTGCTTCCAGCGGAAGTTTAATCCCCATCAGTACCATTGTAGACAGTCTGCTCATCATATCATCCGGACTGTTCGCATGACCGGTACTGATCGACCCGTCATGGCCTGTATTAAATGCCTTTATATGGACTCCCTATGTTCCCATCATGCAGAAATACAATATCTGTACTTAATATACACTGTATATAACGTTATTATCTTGCCATTCCACAGTTGCAAAAAGAAAAGAGAGCCTTTCACAGCCCTCTTTCATATTGACTTTCTCATTCATTTGTCATACTTAACAGTTTGGCAACCAATGTCTCTAAACTTTTTCCCAAAAATGGGACAAAGTCTGGTATTGCACCAAATGCCATCCCAATTATTATCATTCGCCCACATTCTCTTGCAGATTCCAATGCAAATCCATAACTCAAAACACCTGTCAGAATAAATATAATTGATAAAAAGTAAAGCAAAATATTTCCCAACATCATCGGAATTTTTAATAACCAGCGAATCAATGTCATTACTGCAAGAATTAAATATAAAAACACTTTTATTATGTACTTAACCAACATTTTTAATCCCTCACTTTTTTGTCTTTCCGGACAGCAAGAATCTTGCCATCCGGACTTCCTTTTTTTTGCTATCCGGACTTCCACTTTTTTGCTATCCGGGCTGCAAAATTCTTGCTATCCAATGCAGTTCATTATCCTTTTGTGTATATCATTTCCGTCAAAATCATCTCTTCTGCATCATGACAAATGGCATTCATCCTCCTTGTCCATTCCATGTTGTCCTGCCTTTTTAATTTCTCTGTAATTCCTTGTTTCTCCATCATCTGTTTTACTAATTGTTCTTCCCTATCCCTTGCTTCTGCATCAATCTGATTCAAATGCTCGACAAGTTTTCCTTGTAACAACAATATTTGATATTTTGCCTTTCTGTGTTCCTGTAAATAGCTTTTACGAAGCATCCCATATTTCCCATAAGTTGGTTCGATATCTGTAAGTGCCAATTTTGGCAAATAATAATCACCACATAACATATAAATAAGTCCATTTTTCTCATCATAAATTTCGTTCTGCATAAAATATTCTCCTTTTCTTCCTATAATTGGTCGTACATCTTCAACAGTGTTCCCTTTTTCATTTGACTATATTTCACCTGTAATTCTTCATATTTTTTCTGAAGACTTTCATATTCGTTTTTCGGAACACTATCGGATAATTTCTGTTCTAAACTCTTAATCCGTGCTTCCTGTGCTTTTGCAATAGCATCACTTTTAGGATTTCGCAATATCATTCCCTGTTGTTTTTCCTTCAATTCCATCATGACCTGTTTCACATTCGGATTATTATAGAAAAAACCTCTGGAAAGTCCTGTTAGTTTTGTAAGTTCAGCAACTGAAATTTTTATATTTTTTCTATACATTGTTTCAATAGCTGTTATTGCTGTTTCCGTCATTTCCGCACTTTTTTCTTTTGCCAGTGCTACCATTTTATCGTGTTTCTGCATTTTCCTTTTCCCTCCTGTATTGTGCTAATAATTCATTCATTTCATCTCGTACAGCCTTTGTATCCTCCGCTAATGCTTCGTTTCTTAACCGCCGATAATGTGGTATGGTTCGTGTATCCTTATGCCCCAACAGCCTTGCAATGCTATCATCATCTAATTTCATTTCTGTAAGTTTTACTCCAAAAGTATGTCTAAAACGATGTGTACGAAACTCAAAATAATTTCCATTATCATCCCTGATATCATTTTCATAAATCATGATATTTACATGATATTTCAGCATTGAATCTGTATACAATTTTCCATTATCTTGCAGAAAAATATATTCTGAATCTGGATGCTCCTTTTCTGAAACTTCTATTGCTTTTCTAATCAATTCTGCCAGCTGATTGCTAACTGGTCTTTTATATTTCCTTGTTTTCTGCTGGATAATAGTTATAAAATAATGTCCAGATTTCTCAGATAAGCAATCCCTTCGCAAAGTCAACGTATCCTCTATTCTTGTACCGAGCATCTGATGTATTATTAAACATCTGCCTAACTGGGGCTTTAATTTTGTTAATGCACAATTAAATCTTCTGATTTCTGCATCTGAATACGCTTCTGGTAAAGCGTTGTCATATGCTCTGCAATCACTGGACAGAAAAAGGTTGCATATATTTCCTATTTCCAGTTCACGCCCTATTTCATCCAACAGATTATCCAAAACCGACAGCTCTGTCGTGTAACTGACTGATGTAAGACCAGTATCCGTTTTTATATAAACCAGATAATCTTCTATCATATCCCTGCTAATTTCCGTAAAGTGCTTTACTTCTGGGAATCGATCATACATGAAACTAGCAAACCGACGGAATCCACGCAATTCACCTTTTATACTACCCATTGCTTTTGTCTGGCAGTGGCTATACAATATTTTCTTTATTATCTCTTTAAATTCTTTCTGCCTGATCTCACGAAAATCTAATCTATATCTTCCACGAATCGGATTACTCCTTGGCACAATATCCAACTTTCTCATATCCCATACATCTTTTTCATTTTCTGGAATATCTGCTGTTTTACACTTCACAACATACTCATAATACATTTTCAGAAAAGAAATCTGAGCGCTACTTTGTTGCTCAACATTCCGCCTATCCGGTCTATTTCTTCTAACATACAGCGCCAATCCTTTTTTATATAAAAATGCTTTATAACTTCTCTCCAGTTCTTCCCATTTTTTATCAGTGATGCTACTACAACTTGTACACTTCTCATTCAGAAATTCTTTCAACAGATCAAATCTGTAAATATCATTTACTACTGTTGATAATGACAAACGTCTACATCTATCATCGATATACCCATAAATCTCATCCTGCATCTTTTCATTATGAATCTCTGATATGTAGTACACCCTGTTTTCCTTCCATTTCAGTCCTGCCAACTGTTTTTCTGTAGCTTGTTGATAACAGTCATACGAAATCAAATTAATATTACCTTTCATCATCTTCTGCTCCTTTCAATTTAAATGACTGATTTTTAGAGAAATATTTATCTTCAGCCGATACAATACGTTCCGGCATGAAATCAATGTACTGTTTTGTCATATTCTCACTTGAATGTCCTAGATAATCTCGTACCCCTTGTATAGAAACCCCATTTCCGTACATTGAAGTTGCAAGGTTATGTCTGTAATCGTGTGCTCTAAAGATATAATCTCCGCAGGCAATCCCACGAACCTTACACTCCCGAATCATCTGATTTGAAAATGTCTGTCCATTAAATGCACCACCCTTTTTATTTTTGAATAAATACTCCCCATTTTTTATTCCGTACTTTTTTTCATAATCATTCACCAGTCCAACCAATAAACTGGGAACAGGAATGACTTTTTCTCTCCGCATTTTGCTTTGATATATGCGCATCCAATTCTCATTGCCTTGTGAATAAAAGGCTCCCGATTTTATTGTACAAACCTCGCTTTTCCTAATTCCTGTGCAAAACAAAATCAAATACATCAACTGTAAATGCTCTGGGAATGCCGGCAGCTCCTTAATCAGATGAGCAATTGTTTTTTCTGGAACACTTCTTTCATTGTGTTCTGAAAAACCTTTTTTTAAAAATCGTTCCGGATAAAACTTCAACACTTCAATATTTTTCATTTTCAAAAACTGTAGAAATGTATGCATATGTGTGATATATCGGTTAAAAGTAGAATACTTAATATCGGACTTATCCAAAACAGACACATAACCCTCTATATCTTGTATCTCCAGTTCAGTTACTTTCTTACTCTGTCCATCCAGATATTTTAAAAATTGTGAAATAAAACTTATTGTATTTCGGATATTTGATAAAGACAGATCCGATATCCCGACCAAATATTTTGCGTATAATTGTAAATACCAACGATTTTCTTTTTCGTAAATATTAGTAAATGAAAGGCTTTTAACAGGTGAACTGGCATTGATTCTCGATTTATCAAACTGAAACCTATCCATATACCAGATACACGCTCGCCAATTTGTCTCTGGATCTGTTAGAAATAACGTTCTTCTCGCAAACTCAACAATCTTAGAAGCCTGTTTTTTTATAATTTCCGGCTCATTATTTAAATACAGATAAAATCTGTTTTCGTCTGCCTGTTCCATTTCTTCAATATCATCTATTCCGTACTTATCGCAAAACCGTATAAGTGCTTTTAATGGTTCTAAAAAATATCTTCGATGTCTTTGTGCCTTATCCATATTCAGAATTTCACACAGCAATATTTTTGTCTGTCGCACCAACTGTGATGAATGTATCCTCGTTAAGTCCCATAACAAATCATTCTTATCGACCACCTGACGGAAAGATTGTGCTTTCTTCTTATTGGGGATATACAGCAAAAACAATTTGTCTTGCTTAAAAAACTCCTGTTCTACAGAGAAGGGCTTTCCTTGTGAATAGACATCCGGCATATTTTCTATTTTTAAACGATCAAATAAGCTCAGTAATTCCGCTTTATATTTTTCTGAAATATCCTCTTTTTCAAGAGAATCCATATACATTTTTCTCGTTTCATAGTTAATATCTGCAGTACACTGTATATCTGTATACTGAAAAAATTTGTATAACCGGTTATAATATTTTGCTTCTCCATTCGTAACCAAAGATATTTCTTCCTTTAATTTCTCAGATATTTTTTCCTGATATAACTTCGGAACAATTTTTAATACTGCCAAGGTAATCCCTCCTTCCTTTTACAGAAAATCTGCAATTTGGTATAAATCTTCATTATTTGAGTAGTATTGATCTGTTGCTTCTATCAATCGTTCATTATTTTCACCCAAGTATTTAATGGTAGTTTCAACTTTCTTATGCCCCAGGGCAAAACGAATGTCATTCAAATCCCATCCTTCTTTTCTTCTTTCCTCCGCAAAATAGTGTCGGAGCTGATGCGGATGGGAATTGATATCCGTTTTTTTGGATAGCCTTTTCAACATGCTATACACAGAATCCGCATCTAATGGCTCCCCTTTGTTTTTTCCAGTCAATTTTGTAAATAGATACTCCGAGTTCATCAGACTTTTCCGGTTATCAGAAATGTACTTAACCAAGAACTCAAAAGTTGTATTACTTAACAAAGCAATTCTATATTCTGCATTTTTTGCTCTTGCCAAGTTGGTATTGGATTCACGATACCTTACCCGAACCGTCCTTCTTTCAAAATCAATATCTTCGGTATAATGGATTCCCAGAATTTCCCCTAATCTAAGACCGGTTTCTGCCATCATTGCTATCAGCAATCGATCTCTATCATTCGTACAGGCATTTATCAGCTCCTGTATTTCTTCGGATGTTATTTCTTCCAGATTAGGTTCTTCTTCTTTGAAGAAACCTTTAAACGAATTCACTGCATTTTGATGATTTACTCCCATACTGTCAAAATACGATACTTTTTTTACTCGTAAGACTTTAAGCATTGGTAAAACATCTTCCAGTGCCAAAAACTGGTAGTATCTGAAGACTGCACCAAGATACATATTGCAGGTCTTATTGCTCGTCTGTGTATTATGCTCAGTATGCTTTCCACTCTTAACCCAATACAAGAAATCAATAAAATGTTTATTCTGCTCTGAATAGGATAGCAATGTAATCTCATCCAATCCTATCGTTTGCTCCTGCAGATAATTGTAATAATATGAAAGTGCGAAGGCTGCGGATTTTACAGTATTCGGAGAAGCATTAATCTGATCCAGATGCTTCAAATACTTTGATGGAAGGATTTCAATTTCTTCAATATCAGAAATAATCAAAAAACGTGGTCTATTATCTTTCAAAACCGAAACAACCCTATATTTCAATCCACAGCCCTCCTTCCTTTCTTTTGATTCATTTGACTTCTTTGACTTCTTGATTTACATTATACACAAAGATGTCAAAATGTCAATTACGTTTTTGACTTCTTTGACTTTTATAAGAACATCAATAAAACATTTTTTGATTTCTTTATGTTTTAAATTGATTTTTAGGGATATAATTGATAAGATAAAATACAAGAAGTCAATTTATACAAAGTCAAAGAAGTCAAGAGGAGATTTGAATGAGCGAATTTATATCAAATTCAGGCACACTAATAAATCCTGACAGCGTTTACGATCAGGAAAGATTCATCAATATACTTCAAATCATTTTACAGAAAAAAACACAAAAAGAATTATCTGAACAAACAGGCTTAAATAATGCAACCATTTCACGAATGCTCAACGGTGCCCGATCTGGAAGACCATATAAAAGCACTATTGATAAAATTGCAAAAGCCATTGATGATCCAGAACTTATCCAAGAATTATATGATGCAACGGGATATTCTTCTAAGAAAATACGGGAACGAAAAAAGATAATTGCAGACAATGGATTTTCTCTGGATCTCTCTACTGTTCAGGTGCATGAAAAATTTTTTTCTACCTTAATGCGTGGACTTTCCATGATGACAAGTCTGCATAAAATTGAATGGACAATAAAATCTGGAACACCCAGATCATACGATTATTTAATTAAATTAAAAGAGGGAAATATAGATTATTGGTATATTAGATATGTAGATAGAATTACTTCTGATGAAGAAAGAAAAAAAGCCTTAACTGCCATTTATGGAGAATTTGCAAAATTGAAATTGGGCGGAAAAATCAAAGTTTCTTGCGCCACTCCTTCTTACGAAGATTATGATTATTTTGTTACAATTCCGCCATATCAATTAAATACAAATGCTTCAATTATACATTTTGATTCTGAACTCGAAAGATTTGCAGACGAAACCTTTTTAGAGACAGCTTTACCACTTAAAGAAAATATTCCTGTTAAGGATTTTTGTAATCTTACCGAACCACTGATACTATAACTTTTTGATTTTATCACAGAGAGAGTTACTTATGGCTCATTCCTTTAGATAACTATAAAACAACGAAGCCCGTTAGCCCTTGTGGTTAGCGGGTTTTCGCTGTTCTGTACTTGTTGCAAAATCCGCTTCGGTCAAATCTCGGTCAAATAATTTTCTAAAGAAATGTTGCACCTTTTCTATTCTCTTTCTTATTCTTGTTCTGATTATATGATTTCCTTATACAAATTCTGTAATTTATCCATTTCCGATTTTGCTTTATCATCTGTGACGTGCGTATACAAATCCAGTGTGATTGCTATGGAATAATGTCCGAGGAATCCTTGTACTACCTTTGCGTCAATCCCGGCTTCAAAACAACGCGTTGCAAAAGTATGACGAAGTGCATGTGGATAAAAATGCGGAATCGGTATAAACACTGTCTTGTTTTTCTCTGCCTGCTTTTTTCGTTCCTTATTGATAGATTTTTCTATCCAGTCTAACGTCACTTGAAAGGTGTGTTCTGTAATCGGTTTTCCGTTCTTTCCAACAAACACAAGATTTTCAAATCCCTCTAATGGTTGCCATTCACTAGCTGACAACTGCATTTCTTTCAACTGAATCCACTGACGTTTTAAAGCCTTATACACACTGTCCTGCATGGGAATCGTCCGTATACTGTTCTTTGTCTTTGGTGTCTGGTACTTGAATACATACTTCTTTGTTTCCTTATCTTTGATATACACCAACGTTTTATTTACAGAAATTTCCCGTTTCCGAAAATCTACATCATCCCATGTAAGCCCAAGCAGTTCTCCGCCACGCATTCCCGTTCCGAGTGCTACCTGTATGAGATTCTCGTGTATTCTCTCCTTTGCGTGTTCCAATACTTCCCGTTGTTCTTTCACAGTCAGTACCCGTATCTGTTTTGTCTTTGTTTTGGGAACTTCCACTCCTGCACATGGGTTGAATGTAAGAATCCTGTTATGCACTGCATATTTGAACATAGCATTGAGAATATTATACACATCCCGTATAGTCTTTGTGCTGTAATCATCATCTGCCATATTCTGAAGCAGACGTTCCAAAATAATCGGATTAAAATCTGCCACACGTTGTTTTCCTATCTGCTTCTTTATGTAACGTCTGTAAAAATCATCATAACGTACTTGTGTACTCTCCTTGATAGTCCGCTTCTTATGGGTATTCAGCCAGATATCAAACCATGTATCCAGAGTGATATTATCGCCCTTTCCTTTCAACCCATGCTTGACTTCATAGCGTAAATCTTCCATTTCTTGAACTAACTTTTTTAAGTCCGCATTATCTTTTGTATACGTTTCTCCTTTGTAATAAAACCGCCCTCTGTAAATTCCGCTTTTTCTCTGCATAATTCCCGGCGGTAATGGATTTCCTTTTAAGTCCTTGCCCAATCTGCACGCTCCTTTCCGTGCAAGGACTATCAGAACTGGTCTGACAGTATTATATGCTTATTTGTGTTTATACTGCAATTACTTCATATTTATTTTTCAGATTATGCCCTTCGTTTTTCTTCAAAAACTGGTCTAAAACCTCAGAGCGTATAAGAATCTTATTTCCAATCCTTATGACCGGAATCTTCTGCCATGTAATCAGCTTTCGCAGATTATTTCTTCCAATTCCCGTATACTCTGACGCTTCATTCACTGTAAGGGCTTTCTTTGTCTGTATCGTTTTCTGTGTATGTTCTGTCAAAGATTCTCCTTTCTTCTTCCCTCAAAAGGAAAGATTTTTTATAGTCCTCATATATGCGTTGTTGTTCTTCGTTCATCTGCCCCCGTTCTATTAGCTGGCGGATATAATCTCTGTTATCCAGTTTTCCGATTTTATCCATTAGCTTTAAAGAGGGCGAAACTGCTACGTTCAGCCACTGCCATGTTCGTTCCAGTGTCTTTTTCTCTGGATTCATGGTCAACTTTATCTTCCCTACATCCTGCATGAGTTCTTCCCACGGGGGATAAGTAGGATAAAGCCGTTTTCTTGTAACCGTGCTGTTTTCCGGCTTCTGTAAAAACCGCACTTTCTCGTTTAATACAGACAACGCAATCCGTGCCACATCCCTGTCTTTCAGAAGTTCTTCTACTAATCTGACCGCTTTTTTGTGCCGGAATCGAAGTTCATATCTGTTCCAGTCCGGGTTGAGTTCTTTTCCGAACTTTTCTGCCTGTTCATATCCCTTTTCATAGAATGTAATCCGAAAATCACTGTGTTTACTGCCGAGATATAGTGTTTTTCCCTGCGCTTCTATTTCATCCTCTTTCAGTCTATCAGAACGATTCTCTGCTGTATCACGCAACTGACTAGATATCAGCCCCTCGTTTTTCAGACGAATCAATTCCGGGATAGACAGATAAGGCTTTGTATCGTCGATTGCCAAGTCTATCCTCGGAAAATTCACCGGGTATCTGCAAACTCTTTCCAGAAAATCAAACCATGTTTCCTTATTCATCATAAGGAAATTTTCATAATTCCTGCACCCCGAACCACTCATAAGAATCTGAAATCCCTCATACTGTGCATTTCCTGTCGGTTTCAGAATCTTGATATTGTCAAATCTTGCTATCAGTTCGTGTCCAGCAATTCCTTTTTCCTTACCATGCAGTTCCATAAAACTCAGTGGAATCCGCAAGATATCTTCTATGATTATGAACACGTCTACACCTTTGACAGTAATCTGACACCAGTCAATCAGTGCTGTCAAATCTTCTTTCTGACGAGTTACCCCCCTGTTAGTATAGGGGGGTTCTGAAATTTTCATTACCTCTGTTATCATCATCCCTGCCTTTCGTAGTATGCCGTGGCTTTCGCCACGTTCCCGGAACTTCCTCTACTCCCTTTGCTCCTTTCACGCTGTACGGAGCAGTCCGCAGAGAATTTCCGGGAACAGTCTCTACACGTTTCCTTTTCCGGTAACAACACGGATACCCTTGCAGGAGATTCTGTCCACCAATACCGGGAAGTTTCCTCTCTGCACATAAGGGGCATATACCGCTTCTTCTAGTTCTACCACTGTGTAAGGCTCTACCTTTGGAAGTTCTGTTGCTTCCAGACGGATATCTACGCTGTTTCCAAGTTTCATGCTTCCGAGGTGAAGTTTCAATGCTTCCACTTCCTCGGTTTTCTTCCGGGTTTCCTTATCATACTTGTAGCAGTAGTCTGCTCCCATGTAACGGAGTTCCCCGAACGCTTCTCTGACCTGTTCTTTTGTCAATGTAATCTGCATGCTACATTTCTCCTTTTTTGAAATCATGGTGAATGAGTGTCTGGTAAGTGTGACAAGTCCTTTTCATATCCACGTCTATATTTATTTCATTACTTTTCTCCTTACCTCTTAACCTCATCATAGACCTGTTTTTTCTTCTTGTCAACAATTATTTTACTTTTTCCCTTACTTTTTATTTTTGTATTTCAAACGCTTAACTATATCTTTTTATAACTTATTATAATTTTACCCTTACATTTATCCTTATCTTGTGTTATGATGAAAACAGAAACGAGGTGTGCATATGTTTGTGAATAAAGAAGCAGTAGGAAAACGAATTTTACAGATACGCAAGAAATACGGTTACAGTATGCAGAAGTTTGGGGAAATCATAGATAATGCCCCGAAAGGCTCTGTAAACAGTTGGGAAAAGGGTGTGAATCTTCCCAATGAGAAACGCTTGAAGCAGATTGCCACGTTGGGCAATATGACGCTGAATGAACTTCTGTATGGTTCATTTAAAGAATATGTAGATATGCTTATCACAGAAAAACTGGGGATTGAACTGCCGGAAGAATTTACCAGAACTTTCTATTCTCTTTTAGAGCAGAACGGATTTACCTACGGGGATGATATCGAGATTGTCCGGCTTGTAAACGGCTTTCTGACTTATCATAACCTTACAACAAAAGAAACCGCCATTTTCTATCAGCCAACTGCATACTCCGGCGATTATTTTGACGGTATCATACAAAAAGCGGATTCTTCCGTTCTGGTCTGCCGGGCATATGCAGATAAGGCAAACAACACCTTACATATCATTCCGGCTTTTGAGAATGGACAGACTGAGGAAGTAGCAGACTTCTTTCATGCACTGAAAAGCATAACCGCTCCACACAACAACAATTATTTCACTTCCGGCTTTCTGACACTCGGACTGGCATTGAGAGATTCCAAAGTAATTATCTATGGAATTGATGAAAAACAGGGAACAGCACAGGTAATCCCTTACGAATATGATTGCGAATCAGACGCTTATATCCAGAATGAACATCTGTCATATACCAGACAGGATAGCTTTTTCCGAGAAGCCACGAAAGAAGCGGTCTATCGGAAAATGCAATCCGACAGAAGTAACCCATAAGATAAACAAGAGGACTTGCAAGGTTTGTGACCTTTCAAGTCCTCTTATGTATCATGATGGTATTGGCTGTGTCCGTTCCGTAAAGGACTGCCCTACGGCGTCTCGGCTTCGCCTTGTTCCTTTACCTCACTAATAATAATGTTCTGATAGCAGAACTCTTACTTATACTTTTATCTTACTATTCTTTCAATTTTTACCGTTTCACCATCAATATTATACTTAAAAAAATAAAATTTAATAACATTTCCTTCTGATACTTGTTCTAGATCACCTTTACACTTAGTACAATCTAAACTAACTTTTGTCGTATCAAAAAATAGACTACTTTCTTCCTTCTCATTTAGTTCTATTAAAAGTGTATCAAAAGTTTTCTCTACAACAACCCCACTCAAATGAAACCAATGAGAATTATCATCTCCACTAGAACGCAACTCCATATTTTGACGATTCTCCTTAAAAACATTTCCTTTTACGCCAAGCACAATTAATACTATTGCAAGCAAAAGTATGATTAACAAAATCAATCGTTTCTTATCCATTAAATGTAGTCCCCGATATGTCTGTCCAACTATCAAAATCAAAATTCAAATAACGTACTGTATCCCCCCATCCATCAAATACCATCAATGTATGTACTGTATTTCCAGAATTATATGCTCGCAAAGTTGCATATCCCTCTGCTGCCATTGAATGCCCCGCACGTTCTCCAGTATCACTGCTAATTATACCACAATGGACAACTGCTATATCTCCTCTATCAATGCAATTAGTGAAAAAATTATAATTGGGACTATAGTCAGTATTTTGTGTTACAGAAACATTCTTTCCAGCACAAAAGTCCACAAATCCAGGTCCAATATTGCCAATAGTTGTTGAACCATATGTTATTCCTCCACTCTCCGATGAAACTGTCGTTCCTGTTGAATCCCAAATATCCATATAATCACCTGCAATATCTGTATAATCAACAGCATTATAATATGCACCACATGCTAATAATGCACTAACTGCACATGCATAATGTCCTGTTACACTTTCTATATACGGCTCATTAAAGGAAATAAATTCTTGAAGATGATTTGTTGAAACAAGCGTGTAGTTTTCATAAACTTCATCAATATCTAGCAAAACCTCATCCCAAGTAGCTGGGTCTTTTCCCCTACTCTCATTCAAGGACAGTACTGTTTTTTCTAATGTTTCACCATAATTCGTTCTAATCTTTCCCAAATTATCAACAATACCATATTCAAACGGAGCTATTTTATATATTTCAGAGGTATTTGCTTTTTCACTAAATACATTTGCTTCACTTTGATAAATCACCTCATATGGATTTGCTGAATTATTACCAAATGAGTATTCTGATATCAAAGATTCACACGTAGTATCAAAAACTACATATCCATATGGTTTGTTTTCTAAATTGTAATTTACAATATATCCAATAGCTTGACCTGTTGTATCATAAAATTTTCTCGGATTATTAGCAACAATATTGCTATTTTCTCCTATTCCCTTTGCAAAACGTTCTGCCATCTGTATCGCCAAATCATCCGTAACATTTACAACAGAAGTATTCTCCGATGCATGGACAGGAACTATTGACATAATAGTCAATATAAAGATTGTCAAAAGTGAAGCAAATCGTTTAAAAATTTTTCTCATAAATATCCTTCCTCCTTAGATTATATATTTACTTTAATATTATATCTTATTCCCTATTTTGTCTATATTTTTTTATGTTTATTTCAAATATTTCATTCTATTTTATTTTTATCAAACTATTTTCAAACAAATCCAAGCAAAGAATCTCGGGGCAAATTTCGGTCAAATCAGGATAAATAAATATAACACTTTATATGTAAGTCAATTTTAAAAAAGCCTGTAATTCCGGGCTTTACAACACTTTGTAACACAATATAAACCAGTTCGATAATCCCTCTCTCTTTTTTTACACTTCCTCCTCCCACGTTCCAACTCATTATGGCTAATCATTTTCTAAAGCAAGATCCACCTGTGTTTAACAATATTGTCTTTCCGACAAATGTTCTTTCATCAGGTTTTTATCTTGCTGGGGATTCCCCAAACCCATTTTTCTATTTATGCCGAGGTCTCAGTATACACTAGAGCAAGATCCACCCCGGTAATACCATATCGCTATTTTAGCAATATGATATTTTCCGGACGTAGGATTCTTGCTGAGGATTGTGCTCCCCAGTTCCTCACATTCAGCATAAATATACACTTGGTTCCCCGAATTTTTCCGGTCACAACACAGGAATATAAAATAGACTAAATATCTCTATATCCCTGTGAAATCACTATGTGATTTTAAAAACAGCAAGGACAGGAAGTGTGGATACACTTCCGCAAAATTGCCAATTTCGGAGCCATATCCAAAATTGAAAAATACATAAAAAATCAAAAATCCGAAACTTTCCTTAATATCCAAATTTATAATTTTTGCAGATTATCAAAAAACCAATATGAAAATTTTACAAATTTTGTACCACCTGTAAAATTCTCATATTGGTTTTCATTCAACTTTTATGGATTTGGAATATTCTATATTTTCCAAATATTCTGTGCATTAGCTAAGAGCCATTCTGCACGATTTTCTATTTCATGTTCGTTCCAATCATTTTTTTGAAGTACGTCATGTAATGTATAAAGTCCGCTCGCACACAAAAGTAAACCTGGTTTATTTTGTCCCTTTCCCGCCTTTTTTACATTCCATGCAGCATCACGTATAGATGCATTTAAAGCTTGCGGAATAATCGCCAAATTCCCCAATGTCAGTAATAGAGAATCCCTCTTTTTTGCATCATCTTCTGTCGCGCAAGCTCCCCAATTATTTCTCCATTTCTTTGGCATTAAATGTTCCAAACTGTAATTATTAAATCCAAGCAATGCTGTAGAACTATTGTCTGAACGAATTTTACTTTCTAACAAATAAATAATTCCTTTTGATTGCAGATTAACCAGTTTTGATGTTTCAAAGCCAATTTTCATTTCATTATCATCTGGACAATATGTAGTTGCATCACCAATTCCTTTTAAACGTAAAGTTAAAGTCTGCGAATCCAGCACTTTATTCAAAATCAATGAAGTGAATAAATTATTGTAACTTTTAGTAGATGCATGTACCACAACTCTTCTCATTATATAACTTTCCAAAATTCCATACATTTTATTTAGCTCGTTTTTGTCCTGCACGTTTTTTGCAATATATAAAATATATGGTATCATCGTCGTATTTTTTAATCCAAAAATCACAACATTTATACGTTCAATACCTTCTTCCTTCGGTATACTCATTCCACATTGATTTGGCTTCAAATTATTTCTGAAACACTCCGCATATTCTTTCATCTGATCTAGCACAATATTTTTATTGCCACCACAATACTTATTGATGAAATGCTGATAAGACTGAGCGAGCCTGTCTACCCAGTAACAAAATGTCAATAGTTTTTTAATCACTTTTTTCAAAAAAGCAAAAAAATAGAACGTATAGTTTATTTCCATACGCTCTATCTCACATTTCATATTAAATTTTGAATTCTACGAACTGGAAGTTCGTAACTCTATTCTTCCAACATAATAGTCTCTTCGTATGTCTGAACATCCTCTTTGGTCGGGTAAACAGAAAAAGAATATGCAAGATTATATCTTGGTTACTTGCTATCCCTGATACCT
>OMDB01000600.1_pt1 | contig 15881 bp, 6 predicted proteins | sample 1645161 | NCBI WGS metagenome assembly OMDB01 (sample SAMEA103958135, study PRJEB25191) | human gut metagenome
TCCGCAGGCAGTTGAAGCAGAACGAAAACCGTATGCGGGCAATCGCCCAGATCAAAGACGCTGCCGCCGTCCATGCCAAGCTGAAGCCCATCCATGACATCTTTATCAAGAAGAACTTCAAGCTGACCAAGGACGCTTACGCTGCCCAGCACAAGGAGGAACTGGACATCTTCAATAAAGCTGTCCGCACTCTGATGAAGCTGAACGGCAGTATTGCGGTGGATTTTTCGGCATTGGATGCCGAATTTTCTGCGCTGCAATCCAGCAGCGCAGAGTTTCGCACCCAACTGGAAACCTTGCAGCCGGACATCTCCGATCTGAAAAGTGTCCGCAAGTATATTGATATGGTGCTGAACAAGCAGCAGCTTTTCGCACCGGGCGGCAAGACCCCGGAAAAGGAATCGGTGCTGAAAAAGCTGGAGCAGTTTCAGCAGAAAAAGTCCCACCACAAAACGACTTCCACTCCCCCAAACCGCGAAGAATCGCTCTAAACGATCTTTCTGTCACCGATATGCTGTTGCAATCAGTGGCAGAAATACATAATTCGTTTTTGTTGGCTTTTGGCTATTCTCGTTGGCTAGTGAGTAAAGGCGCATTTTTAAGGTGGAAATTTTCTCCAACACCCCCCATTTTAGGCCACTTTTTCTGTTAATAGTAGAAACGCTTCTTTGAAGGCTAGTCATTTGTGACCTTTTTGTTAATTCTCAAAAAGATGGTTGTCTTTTGGTCTTTTTCGTCGGCTACCTATTGAGAGGACTTTTTCAAAGCCGGAGATTCGGTCTCAAGAATTACAATTCAATTACAAGTTTCTCACCAATGCTACGAAACAGGCGTTCTCGATGCCTACCAAGTGTAGGGCATCTTTTTCAAGACCATTCTCGGACTATTATGACGTTTTGTTTACAAAATTGCTTGCAATGCTACGAAATGGCCTTTTTCATCGGCTACCAAGTAGAAGGATGTTTTTCGTCCGTCAAAGTCCAGAAATCTTCCATATGTTCCTTGACAAGTGAATAGTTCAATCGTCCGGTACTTCACAAAAGGTACTTCTGTAACTCGCAGCCCGGTCATAACGAAGACGGGGTGGCTGAAATGCCAATGGTGCGGTGCAAGCCCGCCGCCGGACGATTCCCCACTCCTAGGGAAGTCGAGGACCAATATGGGAGACCTTAACTTATTAACGCAGTTGAGCACTTGTTTCGTGCTTTTCTGCGACTGGAGAATTGGAACCCACCAATTCTCGTTACATACTCTTTGTTCCTGATTTCTGCTTCAGCTGGAGGTGATCAACATTTCAGAATATCTTACCACGCAAACTCCGCTGCCGCCGTTTCTCCCATACCCACGCTTCCTTTTGGAACTTGACCTGAGCCAGACTGCAAAAATGACTTATGTGCTGCTGCTCGACCGTGCCACGCTCTCGCAGAAAAATCTCTGGATAGATGAACGTGGTTTCGTGTTTGTCATTTTTACGATTTGCTCTTTGGCTGAGCAGCTAGGGCGCAGCACTGTCAGTGTTTCCAGTGCGCTTAAGGAATTGGACGCTGCGGGATTGATTGAGCGCAGACGAACGCGGTTTTCTTCGCCCAATCACATCTTTGTGAAAATTCCAAATGTTGAATAGTTCTGCGTTTTTCACGATTCAAGAACCGCCAAAATCACGATTCTGTGATGCAGATTCTTAATGGCATCTGCAAAAGATATTTTTCCTATGCAGTATAGCAGCCTTTAAGACTGTATCAAAGAAAACTTTCACCTAACCAACGTAATAAAACAAAAAGAGAAAAACGAATAGAATCCATCCATTCCTTTCCGTATTTGCACCACATGAATGAGGAGGTCTGCCCTTGAACAAAGAAAAATCTGAGAAGAAGCCCACCACACGCAAACGTGCGCCGAGAAGTCCGAAGTCCGTGCGCCTGATCGTGGAACGCCATTATATCGGCAATGTGCCGATGAATACGCTTTTTCAGCGGCTTGCGGAAGAAGAAATTCGTAAAACTGCCGAATCGTATCTCGCCGCTGGCTAATTGGACGTTTTACTGCGGAAAAGGGCTTGCATCATCACGCAGCATCCGCTACAATGTGATTGATGAGGTCTCTTTTCCATTATGGAGGTACACATGGAAAAGGACAAAAAAGTAACTGCTTTATACTGCCGACTGTCAAAAGATGACGGTTCAAACAGCGAAAGCCTGAGCATCCGCACTCAAAAGGCGATGCTTATGGAGTATGCCACACGCAACGGTTTCGGGAATTGCCAGTACTATGTTGATGATGGTTACAGCGGTACGAACTCTGACCGCCCTGCCTTTCAGGAACTTCTGGATGATATCCGGGAAGGAAAGGTGGCAACAGTCATTACCAAAGACCAGTCCCGACTTGGACGCAACCACATCGAAACCGGAACGTATATGGAAATCTTCTTTCCTGAACACGGTGTCCGCTATATTGCAATCAACGATGGTTATGATTCCAACGAGCAATCTCAGATGGATATTGCCCCGTTCCGAAACATCATCAATGAAATGTACGCCAAAGACACTTCCCGAAAGATCAAGAGTGCCCTTCGGACACGCAAGAAAAGTGGAAAGTATATCTCCAGCGGCGCACCGTTTGGCTACCAGAAAGACCCTGCCGACCACAATCACCTTGTGATCGACCCGAACACCGCCCCCGTTGTTGAGTATATCTATTCAATGGCAGAGGAAGGGCTGGGGCTTCACCGCATCGCCAAGCGGCTCCACGATGAAAAAGTCTTGAAGCCGTGTTACTACAAGAAAGAGATGTTTGGCCGCTTTATTGATGATGAAAAGATGTATGATTGGGACAGTGCCTATATCAGTCAGGTTCTGCACAGCCCAGTCTACGCCGGACACATCATCTACGAAGCCAAGCCCACCGTGTCCATGAAATCCAAAAAGCGGCGTTATATTCCGTTTGAAGAACGCGCTATCGTTCCGAATACACATGAAGCAATCATCCCACAAGACCGTTGGGAGAACGTGCAGCGAATCCTTTACAGCCGTTCCAGTAGTTTTATGTGCGATAAGACCGACTACGACAATATCTTCAAAGGCATCGTCCGCTGTGCAGACTGCGGCAGAACGATGTTAGTCAAGGTCGAGCACAGGCGCAAACGTAACAGTGTTCTGGATCAGACCTTTTATTGTTGCAGCACTTATCGGAAATATGGTGCGAAAGCCTGTGACTCTCATAATTTGGAAGCCCGTGTTCTGCATGAAGCTGTCTTTGCGGACATTCAGGCACACGCAAAGGCCGCTGTGAGCAATCGGGAAGCCCTTGTGAAGAAGATTGCAAATCAGATGCACCTCCGGGTGTCCTCTGACCGGGCGCAGCACAAACGGGATTTGAAGCAGTGTAAAGCACGAATCGCAGAAATCGAAGACCTGTATGCAAAACTTTATGAGGACGTATCAAAGGGACTTCTCCCGGAGAAACGTTTTCAAATGCTTGCAGATCGCTACGACAAAGAACAGGCTGAACTGACCGAGAAGATTGAGCAGTACGAGCGGGAAGGCCGTGCTGAACACGATCAGCTGGACAAGATTCAGGATTTTATTGATGAAGTCAGCAAGTACGCTGGCATCACCGAACTGAACTATAAGATTCTGCATCAGCTGATTGACAAGATTCTGGTATCCAAAGCGGAAAAGGTCGATGGCGAATACGTCCAGAAAATCCAGATTTTCTACCGCTTTATCGGCCCATTGGATGCCATCGAGTAACAAAGTCAGAAAAGTCACCTCCGAGAACTATCCTGCAGACGCAGGGCGTGAGGGCGAAGCAATCTTTCGCCGCGTGTACGGTCTGGCAGGCAGCAAACTCCCGGTCAAACGGCTGTGGATTAGCAGCATGGAAGATTCCGCTATCCAGCAGGGCATTGATTCCTTAAAGGATGGCGCAGAGTATGACAACCTGTTTGCCGCTTCGGAGTGCAGGGCAAAGGCAGACTGGCTGATTGGTATGAACGGCACACGGGCTTTTACCAAGAAATACGGCAGGCGGCAGACCATTGGACGGGTGCAGACTCCGACACTGGCAATGCTGACGGAACGGCAGAACAAAATCCAGAACTTTGTGAAAGAACCGTATTACAAAGTAGAAATCACAGGAAATGGCATCGTGGCAGAATCGGAACGGATGGCACAGGAGCAGGATGCGGATACCATGCAGGCAGCTTGTGATGGACAGTGTGCCGTAGTTGGCAGCATCGAGCGCAAACGGAAAGAACAGTCTGCGCCGAAGCTGTATGACTTAACGACCTTGCAGCGAGAAGCTAACCGCTATTATGGTTTTACCGCCAGTCAGACTTTGAAGATCGTACAGGAATTGTACGAAGAAAAGCTGGTGACATACCCGCGGACGGACAGCCAGTACATCACGGAAGATATGCAGCAGACCATGGCAGATTTGCTCAAACACTATGGCGGCGAAGCAGATGGAGTAAAGCAGGTGGTCAATAACAAAAAGGTCACTGACCACCATGCGATTCTGCCGACACTGGAAAGCTGCAAGCGTGGGTCAAACAGCCTGTCCGGGGATAAGGAAAAGGTCTTTGCTCTCATCGTCTGGAAGATGCAACAGGCAGTACAGCCGCCATACATCTATGAAGATGTTCTGGTAACAGTATGCTGTCAGGACAGGAAATTCACTGCAAAATACAAAAATGCCTTGCAGGCGGGACATACCGCAATGCCTGTTCCGTTTGCAGAACAGGAAAAAAGCAAGGATGCGTCACTTCCGAACGATCTGGAACAGGGGATGGTTATTCCGGTGGTACGGGCAGAGAAAAAGCATGGCTTTACTTCACCGCCGAAAGTCTACACAGAAGATACCCTGCTGTCGGCCATGGAAACAGCAGGCAACAAGGAGTTTGAAAAAGACACGGAAAAGAAAGGACTGGGAACACCTGCGACCCGTGCAGCGATTCTGGAAAAGCTGGTATCTTCCGGCTATGTGGAACGCAAAGGCAAGCAGATTCTTCCCAGTGCAGAGGGGGTTACGGCAATCGCAAATATCCCGGATTACCTGAAATCGGCAAGCATGACCGCTGAGTGGGAAAATGAACTGCTGCGGATGGAACGGGGCGAAACAAAGCCCGCCGACTTCATGCAGGGCATCGGTGGATTGCTGGAACGAATGCTGGCAGACCTCCGGCAAATTCCGACCGTACAGGAATCACCTATTTATAATAAGGTATCTATCGGGAACTGTCCGGTATGTGGAAAGCCCGTCTGTGAAGGCAAACTGAATTTCTATTGCTCTGACCGGGACTGTAAATTTGCCCTCTGGAAAGAAAGTAAATACCTTTCCGGCATGAAAAAGACGCTCACAAAGAAGATGGCAACTGACCTTTTGAAGAAAGGACGTACCTATGCAAAAGACTTCTACTCTGCCAAAAAGGACAAGACCTTTGCCGCAGACCTTGTTATGGCAATAGAAAATGGCAGGGCGCAGTACAGTCTTGAATTTCCGAAAACACCAGCTAAGAAGTAAGGAGGGAACGATTGGCGAAATTTAACGATATTCGGGAACTTGCCCAGCAGAACGCACGGTGGGTAAGCAATTCTCCGAAAGACTGGATGAACTATCTGGATGTGGCGGCACGGCTGTACCGCTATTCGTTCAAAGATACTCTGCTGATCCATGCTCAGCGTCCTGATGCGACCGCCTGTGCAGAGCTGGAAGTCTGGAACAAGAAAATGAACCGCTGGGTAAACCGTGGCGCAAAAGGCATTGCGCTTTTGGACGATGCCAGCCCACGGGCAAAGCTGCGCTATGTGTTCGACATTGCGGACACGCATCTGGTGCAGGGCGGCAGAACGCCGATCCTCTGGCGCATTGATGATTCGGAACACCAGCAGATGATCCTCGACCATCTGGCAGATACTTATGCTCTGACGCAGACGGACAGCATGAATGCTGCGCTGATGGAACTGGCACAGCAGTTGACCGCTGAAAATCTGGAAGAAGCGATGGATGGTCTGGAATATGAGGTGGCAGACACTTTTCTGGAAGGACTGGATGAAGATAACCTCCGTGTCCGTTTCCGGGAGTTAATGGCCAACAGTATTTTCTATACCCTTTCCCGACGCTGCGAACAGGAACCGCTGGAAGTTTTGGAAGATGAGGATTTTATCCGTATTGTGGATTTCAACCAGCTTCCGGTTTTGACGTTCCTGGGCAATGCTGTTTCGGAACAATGTGAAGCGGTTCTCCGTGACATCGGACGGGAAATGCAGAAAATTTACCGAAAAGAAGTCACAGAACATCTTGCAAAAACTGCCGACAGCTTGTATAATACCAGTACGGACTTTAGCACATTAAAGCGTGAAACTGAAACGAACATCACTGAAGGAGGAAAACCGTATGGAACTGACTTATCACCGCAAGGGGGACTACCTGTTTCCGAACCTGACCGTACAGGACGAGCCGATGAGCATTGGGAAGTACGGGATGCTGCGCAGGACTTATCTGAGGGAAAACAAGAAGAACTGGTATCAGAGTATGCTGATGAGCGGCAGGCTGAATCAGCATCTGGCGCAGATCAACGAGCAGGCGGAGAACCGGATGGAAGAACTGATCGAGAGCCTGAACGAGAAGTATCCGGCTCCGAACAAGGAAACCGAACAGATGGCATGGGTGGCACATCAGAACAATCTGACCGCGATGGCGGAAGAGATCGTGCTGAAGGAATTGGTGTACAACTAACCGCTGACACAACCGAACAGGATTTGAGCGAAGCAGAGGAAGAAATTGCCTCTGCTTTTTCTCTGCCCAGTCTGCTGACCGTGGAACAGCAGATTCGGGCAATCGAAGCCCCGATGCAGGCCCAGTATGCCGATGAGATCACGATTCCGGCAGAAGTTGTGGATGAAATCCTGCGGACGGGAAGCAATCGAAGCAAAAGCCAGCTCCGCCTTATCTATAACTTTATGACCGAACAGACCCCGGAAGAGTATACTGCTTTCGTCAAAAAAGAGTATGGCGAGGGCGGCAAGGGCTTTGAGATCGGCGGCACAAAATATGCAGTCTGGTTCGATGAGTTGGGTATGCAGATCGCCGTTGGAGATACGGTTCGGAACGACCCCAAAAACAAAGCATTTCTGTCCTGGGAAGATGTCAGCTGCAGAATCCATCAGCTTCTGCAGCAGGGAGAGTACGCACCAAAGTCTGTCCTGGATGCAGCCCGTGGCAATGCTCTGCATGAACACGCAGAAGCCCTAAGCTATATGGAACGCGATATGGCAGAGGGCGTGGCAGAGATGGTCTTTGCCGATACGTCCATCTTCTCCGGCGGATACCCGGAACTTACAGAACGACTTGCAAAGTTGATTGACCAGCCGGAATTTCTGGCTGACCTGAACGAACGTCTTTTGGGACTGGCAGAAGCCTACGCCGAAGATAAAAGCGTGATGCGGATGCCGTTCTATCGCCCGGACAAAGTATCCGAACAGTTTCAGAAGTTTGCCCTCCCGTTCCAGCCGTATCAGGCAAGAGAGGGCTTTCAGTGGAATGAGCAGGAAGTCTTTATCACGGAAGATGAGATCAATGCTTTCCTTGCAGGCGGCGGGCCGTATTCGGATGGCAGGCTGGCAACGTACAGTTTCTTCCTTACCCATACAGAGAAAGCAGAACGTGCGGCATTTCTGAAAGACCGATACGGTGTGGGCGGCAGCAGTCATGCACTTTCCCGTGCAGATAATTCCCATGCCAGCTATGACGGCAGAGGTCTTGAACTGGCACGGGGCATCTATGGAAAGCCGGATGCGCTGGTAAAGCTGAACTGGAACCAGGCGGCTGAACGAGTTGCAAAGCTCATTGACCAGAGTTTGTATCTGAAGCCTGCGGATTACAGCCGGATGCCGAGTTACGAGCGTGAGCAGATGGCAAATCGGGTAATCGGTTTCTACCATCGTCTGCCCGATGAAGTAGAGCGTCTATTTAAGCGGGAATTGCTGAATGAGGATGCCAGAAAGAAACTGCCCACCATGCTGGCTGACCCGGAACAGGCGGTAGAGCTTCTGGAAAAGATGGATGCAGCACTTCTTTCCGTGCCGCTGGATTCCCCGGAATATGCGGAAAAATCAAAGACGCTTGCTGAACTGCACCAGTATGTTGAGGGAATGTACACGATCTTCCCGGAAAAGAAAAAGGCTGTTGAGATTTCTGTTTCTGAGACAGGACAAATATCGCTTTTCGATATTTGGGCGCAGGAACAGGAATCGAAAGAGCATTCAACCACCGCAGTGGTTGAAGAACCCCAGAAGCAGGCGGCAAAGTACAGCAGAAATGTCGGGGATTATCTCTATCTGGAAGATGACCGCCTTTATAAAATCGAACGTGTTACGGATTCTCTGATCTATCTGAAAGATATGGAGCGTCCTGCATGGGCGGCGCGGGTGCTTCGACCGAACCAGTATGATGCAGAACTGGCAAAGAATCCGCTGAATGATTATCTTCTGGCAGGGCAGGAATCTGCATTGAAAGATAGTCGCTGTGTTTACAAAGAATGTCTGTATTCCATGCTGGATGCGGTGCAGCAGAGTGAAATCTATCCGTATCTCCGCGACCGCGATGTGGATGCAGACGAAGCGGAAAAGGAACTTCGGAACAAGATTGACGAGCTGTTAGAGCAGAATGCGAAAACTGCTCCGCTGTATCTGGAAGCAAGCCAGAACTGGGAAAACTTCAAGGACTGGTTGGTAGAAGATATTTTCCAGCGCACCTATCAGGACGTTATTACGGACAGACGGGATGCCGTTGCACTGTATCAGGATAGCAAGGACGCACCGCAGTGGGTGCGCGGCATTATGGTTCCGTATGCAGCGGAAGAAAAGGCCGTTGAGCCGACCTTGCAGCCCCTGCCGCTGGATGCCGTAAACGAATATAACGCGCTGAAAGAGCGTTACCCGGATGCTCTGGTCGGCTATGAGCAGTACAGCAACTTTGAGTTCTACGGCGAGGATGCAAAGCGCGTTTCAGAACTTCTTGGCAGCAAGCTGTTGGAAAAGGAAACCGCACTCGGCAAGGTTGAGGTGTCTGGTTTTCCACGTGAACAGTGGGCTTCTCAGGCAATGAAGCTCTGGAAGCAGGGGGAGAGCGTCTATCTGTCCGGCCAGCAGGAAGATGGAACCCATGCGCAGACAAAGTATTTCCGCAGAGAGGAATATCTGCCAGTCAATACCATCATTGAACTGGACGATAGAGAGTTCCGTGTGGATTCGGTCAACTTTGAGCAGGGGACGGTCAGCTTGCAGGACATGACCCTTGCGAAAGAAGCCCGGTATCCGATCTTCCGAACGGAACCGCTGGAGTACATTCGGCATCTGTACGAACAGGCCGACGTGCCGATGAAAGAAGCGATAGAAACCACAGTCTTTACTGCTCTACACAATGCTGGTGTGGCTTACGAGGATTTTTTCCCGGAGCAGATGGATGTGATCTATTCGGTGGCAGAATCGGGCGGCGAGTTAGAAGAACTGCTGAATCCCGACTTCTCGCCGGAACAGATGCAGCTGATCGCGGATGTGCAGACCCGGACAGATGCCATTCATCGTTCAGCGGCAGATGATGCTGTGAAGCCTCTTACCAGCAAGCCTATGACCCCGGAAGAGGTCAACCATGCACGGCGGCAGCACAACCTTCCGCTGGACAGCGGAGCGGAAACGGAACAGCCTGCACAGCCCAAACAGGAGCCTATAAACTTCCGCATTACGGACGATGATCTCGGCGCAGGAGGACTGAAAACAAAGTATAAAGCCAATGTGGAAGCGATTCGACTGCTGAAAACGCTGGATGCAGAGCAGCGGCAGGCCACAGCGGAGGAACAGGAAATCCTTTCCCGGTATGTTGGCTGGGGCGGCATTCCGCAGGCGTTCGACGAGAAGAATGCGGACTGGGCAAAGGAGTATGCGGAACTGAAATCTCTGCTCCCGGCAGATGAGTACAGCGAAGCGCGGGCATCCACGCTGAATGCTTTCTACACTTCGCCTACGGTTATCAAGGCAATGTATGAAGCCCTTTCCAATATGGGACTGAGCAAAGGTAATGTGCTGGAACCGTCCTGTGGTGTCGGCAATTTCATGGGTCTTGTGCCTGAAAGCATGGAAAACATCAAGATGTATGGTGTAGAGCTGGACAACGTATCAGGACGCATTGCACAGCAGCTTTATCAGAAAAACAAGATTGCCGTGCAGGGCTTTGAAACGATGCAGTTCCCGGACAGCTTCTTTGACTGTGTGGTAGGCAACGTGCCGTTCGGCAATTACAAAGTGCCGGATAAGCGGTATGACCGCCACAACTTCCTCATCCACGATTACTTTATTGCAAAGAGTCTTGACCTTGTTCGTCCGGGCGGCGTGATGGCGGTAGTCACTTCCAGCGGCACGATGGACAAAAAGGATTCCTCTGTCCGAGAGTATCTTGCCAACCGTGCTGATCTGGTCGGTGCAATTCGCCTGCCGAACAATGCGTTCCAGCGCAATGCCAATACAAGCGTAGTAGCGGACATCCTGTTTTTGCAAAAGCGTGACCGGGCGGCAGTGGAGCGGGCAGAGTGGATAGACCTTGGCACAACGCCGGAGGGATACCCCATCAACCAGTATTTTGCGCAGCATCCTGAAATGGTGCTGGGTGAGATCACGACTGAAAGTACACAGTACGGCAAACAGGAAACCACGGTCAAGCCCATCGAGGGCGCAGACCTTGCACAACAGTTGAAAGCAGCCGTTGAGAACATCCATGCGGAAATCACTGAGCCGGAAATCACGGACGATGAACTTGACCAGAACGCAGAACCACTTCCGGCAGACCCAAACGTGAAGAATTTCAGTTACACCAATGTGGACGGACAGGTCTATTACCGTGAAAACTCCTATATGAACAAGGTTGACCTGCCTGCGGTCACGGCAGAGCGTGTGCTGGGGATGATTGCCCTGCGGGAAACCACACAGAAATTGCTGGACTGCCAGTTGCACGATGGTACGGATGCCGAAGTGGAACTGCTGCAAGGAAAGCTGAAAGACCAGTATAAGCGGTTCACAGCGCAGTATGGTCTGATCAACAGCACCGCTAACAAACGGGCATTCCGGCAGGATAGCAGCTATTGTCTGCTGGCATCTCTTGAGATTCTGGACGAGGATAAAAACCTCAAGCGGCTGGCAGATATTTTTACCAAGCGCACCATTCGCAAGCCGGAACCTGTGACCTCTGTGGATACGCCGAGTGAAGCCCTGGCACTCTCCATCGGAGAAAAAGCAAAGGTCGATGTGCCGTTTATGGCTGAACTTTGCGGAAAGACAGAGCAGGAAGTAACCGAAGAACTGGCGGGCGTTATCTTCCGCAATCCTGTCACACAGGCGTGGGTGACGGCAGACGAATATCTGTCCGGCAATGTCCGGGAAAAGCTGGAAACGGCAGAAACCTTTGCTGCAAACCACCCGGAGTATCAGGTCAATGTCGAGTATCTCAAGCGGGTACAGCCGAAAGATTTGAATGCTTCGGAGATTGAAGTGCGGCTTGGTGCAAACTGGATCAAGGCAGAGTACATTACGGACTTCATGGAGCGGGTGTTCAAAACGCCGAGTTACTATATCGGAAGTTCCATCAAAGCAACCTATTCGGAGATCAGCGGTGCATGGAATATCAGCGGCAAGTCGCTTGACCGGAGTAATCCCCGTGTGACGAACACCTATGGCACAATGCGGGTCAACGGCTATCGACTGCTGGAAGATGCGCTGAATCTCCGGGATACCAAAATTTACGATACCATCTATGAGGATGGAAAAGAAAGGAGAGTGCTGAACAAAAAAGAAACCATGCTGGCGCAGCAGGCACAGGAAGCGATTCGGGACGCGTTCAAGCAGTGGATTTTCAAGGATTTAGACCGCAGAGAGGAACTTTGCAAGGTCTACAATGAGCGGTTCAATGCGATTCGTCCCCGTGAATACGATGGCAGTCACATCAAGTTCGTGGGCATGACCCCGGAAATCAGCCTGATGCCGCACCAGAAAAATGCAGTGGCGCATATCCTGTATGGCAATAATACGCTGCTGGCGCATTGTGTGGGTGCTGGCAAGACCTTCCAGATGATCGCTGCCGGTATGGAAAGCCGCCGTCTGGGTCTGGCGCAGAAGAATCTTTATGTTGTGCCGAACCATCTGACGGAACAGTGGGGTGCAGACTTCCTGCGGCTGTATCCGAATGCCAATGTGCTGGTGGCAACGAAAAAGGATTTCGAGCCATCCAACCGAAAGAAGTTCTGTTCCCGGATTGCCACGGGCGATTATGATGCTATCATTATCGGGCATTCGCAGTTTGAGCGGATTCCGCTTTCCCCGGAACGGCAGAAATCCATGATCGAGCGGCAGATTCAGGACATTACCTTTGCGATTGCAGAAGCAAAGGCAGAGGACGATGGCAAGAGTTTCACGGTCAAGCAGATGGAGAAAACAAAGAAAACCTTGCAGGCAAAACTTCAGAAGCTGAACGACCAGAGCCGCAAGGATGATGTAGTTACATTTGAGCAGCTTGGTGTTGACCGCCTATTTGTGGACGAGAGCCATTTCTATAAAAATATGTTCCTCTACACAAAAATGCGGAACATCGCTGGTATTGCTCAGACCGATGCACAGAAGTCCTCGGATATGTTTGCAAAATGTCAGTATCTCGATGAAATCACTGGCGGCAAGGGTGTGACCTTTGCAACAGGTACGCCTGTATCGAACAGCATGGTAGAGTTGTATACCATTATGCGCTACTTGCAGTATGACACCTTACAGAAACTTCATCTTGGACATTTTGATAGCTGGGCGGCTTCGTTTGGTGAAACCGTTACAGCGATTGAATTGTCCCCAGAGGGCTATACTTTAATAGGACGATAAACTTGATTGTCCTAAATTGAAAGACTCCATAAGAAAGGAGGTAGAACAAATGCCTAAAGAACCAAAAATCACCGCACTCTATGAGCGTTTGTCAAGAGATGATGATCTTGCTGGTGAATCGAATTCCATCACCAACCAAAAGAAATATCTGGAAGATTACGCCCAAAAGAACGGCTTCAAGAACATCCGCCATTTTACAGATGATGGCTTTTCAGGTGTGAATTTTAATCGTCCCGGCTTTCAATCTCTAATAAAAGAGGTAGAAGCAGGAAATGTCGAAACGCTTATTGTGAAGGATATGAGCCGCTTAGGACGAAATTATCTGCAAGTCGGTTTTTATACGGAAGTTCTGTTCCCACAGAAAAACGTCCGATTCCTTGCAATCAACAACAGCATCGACAGCAACAATGCTTCAGACAATGATTTTGCTCCGTTTTTGAATATTATGAACGAATGGTATGCCAAAGACACGAGCAATAAAATCAAGGCTGTGTTCGATGCCCGGATGAAAGATGGAAAACGTTGCAGCGGCTCTATTCCGTATGGATATAACCGTTTGCCGAATGACAAGCAGACACTTGTTGTTGATCCGGTGGCATCCGAAGTCGTAAAGCGCATTTTTCTTCTTGCGAACGAAGGAAAAAGCCCACGGGCAATCGCAGAACTGTTGAAAGAGGAAAAAGTCCTGATTCCTGCTGCATACGCAAAGAAATATCACCCAGAGCAGTACAATGGGACAAAGTTCTCCAATCCGTACCTGTGGGGCACCTCCTCCGTAAGAACAATTTTAGGTCGGCAGGAATATCTGGGACACACTGTTTTACGAAAATCTGTAAGCACAAATTTCAAACTTCACAAGAGAAAAGAAACAGATGAAGATGAACAGTACGTTTTCCAGAACACGCATGAACCGATTATATCGCAAGAACTTTGGGATAGTGTTCAGAAACGCAGATGCCGAGTGAATCGTGCTTCTGCTTGGGGAACGCACACCAACCGTTTAAGCGGGTATCTGTATTGTGCCGACTGCGGCAGAAGATTGACCTTGCAAACACACTACAGTAAAAAGGATGGGTCTACTCAATATTCTTATCGTTGTGGTGGATATGCAAGTCGGGTGAATAGCTGTACTGCCCATTCAATCAGTGCCGATAATGTTGAAGCCCTGATATTGGCATCGGTCAAACGCTTTTCGAGGTTTGTTCTAAAAGATGAAGAAACCTTCGCTTTGGAACTGCAATCACTTTGGAAAGAGAAACGTGAAGAAAAGCCGAAGCAGAACCAATCGGAATTGAAACGTTGTCAAAAACGCTATGATGAGCTTTCTGCCCTTATTCGTAGTCTGTACGAAAATCTTATGTCTGGACTATTGCCCGAACGACAATACAAGCAGCTGATGGCACAGTATGATAGCGAGCAAGCAGAATTGGAATCGAAGATGGAAACGATGAAATCCGAAATTGCCGAAGATAAATCAAGTTCTGCTGATATTCGGCATTTCATTTCGCTGATTCGCAAGTGCAAAAATCCAACAGAAATCTCCGATTCAATGTTTAACGAACTTGTCGATAAAATCGTTGTTTATGAAGCCGAGGGTACAGGCAACGCCCGCACACAAAAGGTTGATATTTATTTCAACTATGTCGGTCAAGTCGATATTGCTTATACCGAGGAAGAACTTGCCGAACTGAAAGTGCAGAAAGAGCAGGAAGAACGGCAGCGCATGGAAAAACAGCGCAAACGTGAAAAAGCCTACCGAGAAAAGCGAAAGGCAAAGAAAATCGCTGAAAACGGTGGCGAGATCATTAAAACCAAAACGTGTCCGCACTGCGGGAAGGTGTTTACACCTACGAGCAACCGACAGCTTTTCTGTTCAAAAGACTGCTGGAATCAGGCAAGACAGGAGCAAAAGGAAGCGGCTAGAGAAGCCGAGAGAGGAGGTCATTACTACCGGCAACGTGCCTGTGCCGTATGCGGTCACTCCTACTGGCCTACACACAGCCAGCAGGAATTTTGTTCCGATGAGTGCAGGAGAATTAACCACAACAGGAAAACCTTGGAATTCTATCACAAGAAAAAAGGAAATCCAAAACCTGACCCAGAAGCAGTCCCAACGCCGAAACCAAAGGAGGATAATGCAGCATGACTACCTTAAAGAACACGCTCCACGACAGCAACAACGGTCTGGATTACACTATGGTCAACGGCTACTATCTGCCGAATCTGACCGTAGCAGCCCCGACAGAGCAGCACCCCACCGGGCGGTGGGGCCGCTTACATAAGACGTACCTGAAGGAGCAGCACCCTGTTCGATACAACCAACTGCTCCTGTCCGGCGAACTGGGCGGCTACCTTGCCAAGCTGGATAAACAGGCCGAAGAACAGCTTGCATTGACCGTCCGGCAGATGCAAGAAGCCGAGGGCGTGACCGAAGCCCTGAAAGCCGCTGATCAACTGGAATGGGTGCGTCGGATGAACAGCATCCGCAACCGTGCCGAGGAAAGCATCAAGACTGAGCTGATTTTTGTATAAGGAGGTGCCCACGATGGCTGTGCTGAAACCGATGCTGAAACTTGCCCTTCTCCCTCTGCTTCTGCTGCTGATTCTGGCACAGTGGGTGGGCATCTTCCTCACGACCTTCTCCACTGTCCTGACGAATCTGCTGGCGGGACTGTTCTTCTTCGTGGCTCTGACAAGCTGGGTCATGAAGCTGGCAGACGGCAGCGAAGTCCTGAAAATGCTGATTACCGCATTTGTGGTTTTCGTCCTGCCTTACATAGCGATAGCTGCTATCGCCAAAATCTCCTTTTTCGCTGATGAACTCCGGGATTTTCTCCAATCCTGAGTTCAAGACCGCCCTGCACAACGCACGGCGGTCTTTTTGCTACATCGGGTCTGCACAGGGCAGGCCCTTTTTTATACGGAGGAACAAGCCTATGAAACTGACGTTTGAAGAAAAGAAGCTGCTCTACA
>OMDB01000609.1_pt1 | contig 15710 bp, 15 predicted proteins | sample 1645161 | NCBI WGS metagenome assembly OMDB01 (sample SAMEA103958135, study PRJEB25191) | human gut metagenome
AAAAGTTCAACAACAAGACCAACGGCATCACCTTCCGCCGCTGGCTGCTGGAATGTGACCCGCGCCTGACCGCCACACTGGAAAAGCACATCGGTTCCGGCTTCCGCAAGGACGCTGCCGAGTTGGAGAAGCTGCTGGCCTTCGCCGACGACGAAGCCGTGCTGGACGAGTTGACCGCCGTGAAAAAGGCCAACAAGGCAGCGCTGGCAGACTGGCTGCTGCGCACCCAGAAGGTGGCAGTGAATCCCGATGCCATGTTCGATATCCAGTCCAAGCGGCTGCACGAGTATAAGCGTCAGCAGCTGAACCTGCTGTACCTCATCCATCAGTATTACGAGATCAAGGCAGGACACCTGCCTGCCATGCCGCTGGTGAGCATCTTTGGTGCCAAGGCTGCTCCTGCCTACACCATTGCCAAGGACATCATCCATGCCCTGCTGACTCTCTCCAAGGTCATCGCCGCAGACCCGGAGGTGTCCAAGTGGCTGCAGGTGGTATTTGTGGAAAATTACAACGTCACCGCTGCCGAAAAGCTCATCCCTGCCTGTGACCTGTCTGAGCAGATCAGCCTTGCCTCCAAGGAGGCCTCTGGCACCGGCAATATGAAGTTCATGCTGAACGGTGCGCTGACGCTTGGCACCATGGACGGTGCCAATGTGGAGATCAGCCAGCAGGTGGGCGAAGAGAACATTTATATCTTCGGCCAGACCTCGGATCAGGTCATCCACCGCTACGCCGTGGGCGACTACGACCCGGCCCAGTGGGTGGAGGGCGATGCCAACATCCGCCGCGCCATCAGCTTCCTCACCGGCCCGGAGATGCTGGCTGCCGGCCATGCCGAAAACCTGACCCGCCTGCACAATGAGCTGATCCACAAGGACTGGTTCCAGACCCTGCCGGACTTCAACGCCTATGTCGTCCGCAAAGGGCAGGCCCTCAGCGATTACGCCTGCGACCCCATGGGCTGGCGGCGCAAGTGTCTGGTGAACATTGCCAAAGCCGGGATGTTCTCCTCCGACCGCACCATTGCCGAGTACGACCGCGACATCTGGCATCTGGGGAAGTAATCGTTTTTACTTTGCGTCATCCCAGCATCCAGCAGTTTCTTGTAGAAGATGCACTGCTTTCTGTGGGAAGAGCTATCATTTCAGTACGCCGGAGCATCTGCGGACGCTCCGGCGTACCATTTTTACAGGGAAGGCTTCTGCTCCAACAGGTCTGTCATGCTGCGCAGGCTGATGCCAAGGGTGGAAAGGTTATGCAGCATGGCGCTGGTGGCAGGGGGCAGGATGCCCAGAGCCCCCAGAAGGATGAGGGCCGAGTTGAAGCTGAGCACAAAGCGGTAATTGCTGCCCACCCGCTTTTGCAGGGCGTTGGCAATGGCTTTTAAGGTCACCAGCTCTTCCAGACTGTCCGCGCGGATGGTCACATCGGCAATCTCCCGGGCGATGGCGGCACCGGAATGGATGGCGATGCCGATATCTGCCGCCGACAAAGCGGGCGAATCGTTGATGCCGTCGCCGATCATCACAACTGTATGTCCCTCGGCTTTGGCATCGCGGACAAAGGCGGCCTTATCCTCCGGCAGCACCTCCGCAAAGCAGCGGTCTACCCCCACCTGCGCCGCAATGGCGCGGGCAGTGCGGTCACTGTCGCCGGTCATCATGACGGTCTGAGTGATGCCCAGCTTTTGAAGCTGGCGCAGCACCTGTGCCGCCTCCGGGCGCAGGGGGTCTGCAATACAGATAACCCCCACCAGCACCCCGGATGCTGCCAGATACAGGTGGGAATACTGCGGGTCCAGCCCATCAAACTTTGCCTGTTCCCCTGCCGGGATGGTGCAGCCCTCGTCCTCGAAAATAAAGTGAGCACTGCCGATGACCACCCGCTTGCCCCCTACCCGGCTGGCAATGCCATGGGCCACGATGTACTCCACCTCGGAGTGCATCTCTTCGTGAGAAATTCCCCGCTCCTTGGCAGCACGGACGACGGCGTTTGCCATGGAATGGGGGAAATGCTCTTCCAGACAGGCGGCAAGCTGCAATACCTCCTGCTCCCCGCAGCCGGAGAAAGGCACTACCTGCACCACCTGTGGGGTGGCACGGGTGAGGGTGCCGGTCTTATCGAACACGATGGTGTCCGCCTTTGCCAACGCTTCCAGATACTTGCCGCCCTTTACGGTGATGTGATATTCCCCGCACTCCCGCATGGCAGAGAGCACCGCCAGCGGCATGGAAAGCTTCAGCGCACAGGAGAAGTCCACCATCAGGATGGAGATGGCCCGGGTGACGTTGCGGGTAAAGGCATAGGTAGCCACCGTACCGGCAAGGCACCACGGCACCAGACGGTCGGCCAGCTGCAAAGCCCGGTTTTCGGTGCCGGACTTGAGCTTTTCCGATTCCTCGATCATGGCCACGATCTTATCGTAGCGGTTGGCACCGCCCTCTGCCTTGGCCACAAGGACGCATTCGCCCTCTTCCACCACCGTTCCGGCGTAAACGGTGGCACCGGTGGTCTTGCGCACCGGCATGGACTCGCCGGTCAGGGCAGCCTGATTGACCATGGCTTCGCCTTCCAGCACCATGCCGTCCAGCGGGATCATGTTGCCGGAGCGCACCACTACTTCGTCCCCGGCGTGAACGCGGGTCAATGGCACCAGTACCTCGCCCTGCGGGGTGCGCACCCAGACCTTATCCACGTTCAGCGCCATGCTGCGGGCAAGGTCGTCCAAGCTCTTTTTCCGCGTCCACTCCTCCAGCAGACTGCCCACCGTCAGCAGGAACATCACCGACCCTGCGGTGCTGTAATCGCCCCGCAGGAGGGAGGCGGTGATGCTGAGCGCATCCAGCACCTCTACCTCCAGCTTGCGGTGCAGCAGGCAGCGGATGCCCTTCCAGACAAAGGCAATGGATCGCCACACCGTATATGCCGCCGCGATGGGTGCGGGCAGGAACACCTTGCGGAACACCCGGCCCGCCACAAGGTTGACCATCTTTTCCTGATATTCCTGATTGATCTTCCGGCTATCGTGGGAAGTGACCAGCACCTCTAACTCTTCGTTGTCAAAGCGGTAGGCCGACAGCAGGGCGGCAGCGTCCTTCCGGCTGCCCCGGTAGGTCAGCACCACATCTCCGGTGCGCTCGTAGACGGTGGCTTTTTGAATGTTGTCCTGCCCGTTCAGGTAGGCTTCCAGCACATCTGCCCGGTGCAGGGTCATGCGCACGGTGCAGACATGCACCCGCATCCGTCCCTTACCTTCATGTAAGATCGTACATTTCATTGCTTTTCTTACCCCTCTGCGTAAAAAAGAGCCGCCCAAGGGCGGCTCCGCTGCGTTGTATCACTGTGCAGTCTGCTCTGCGGGCTGTTCAGCCGTATCTTCGATGACCTCCTGTGCAGCCTCGGCGGCGCGGCTCTCGTTAATGGCCTTTGCATCGGCAAGGATGTCACCGGCCTCTTCCTGCACCTTGTTCACAGTCTGCATGGTGCAGTCCTTCATCCGCAGCACCGCAGCGGTGGTCTGGGTGTAGACCTTTTTGGCGTCCTTGCTGGACAGCACCTTGAAGCCGGCAGAGCCGAACACCACACCACCCAAAAACAGTGCAAGCTTTTTTGTATCAAACATATTTACCCCTCGTTTCTGTGTTTCCTATCTGAGCGCCCATCCCCTTGAGCGGGAGCAGGCTCTTTATCTCTGTATTGTAGCACGCTTTCGGACTTTTTCAATGGTTTTTAGCGATGTTAGGACGTATTAACATTGTTAGCAGCAGCTTAATATAGAGGATCATTTTGGTCATGCTCACCTGCAGAGATCAGCAGGCCGCAGCCTATAAAGGCAGCAGAAAGATTAACCGCCTCGCAACACACCCGATTCATTTTGTCGCCGATTCACCCGACAAAATCATCGCTACGCTACGCAAACGCGGTCCCACCCCAAACCCTGCTCATGGTTCGCACCTGACGGTGCGAACAGCAACGGCGTATCGTGCTTACATAACTTCACCGAGGAGTTATCGAACAGACAGGAGGTACAATGACCAAAACGAATGTTCAACCGATTCCTAGCAATTCCCAGCACCACGACACGCCGAACAACAAAACAAGAATAGAGTAGACCGTTCTTCTTTCACACATCCCTCAAATAATTTTTCTGAATCCGCTTGACGAATATTACGGTTAGTGATATATTTATTACAGTAACCGTAATAAGGAGGTCAAACCATGCGAGATAATACAAAAGGTGGTGCGCTTACAGAAGTCACCTTTTATATTTTGCTCTCTCTTTATACGCCAAAACACGGATATGCCGTCATGCAATTTATTGAAGAAAAAACAGGCGGACGGCTTTCATTAGGTGCAGGTACTTTATATGGAGCATTAAACTCTTTGCAGGACAAGAAGTGGATTGAACCTTATGGAGATAGTGAGGGAAGAAAAAAAGAATACCACATTACAGCACAGGGAAAAGAAATTGCAGAAAAAGAGCTTGCAAGACTAAACGAACTTGTACGCATCGCAAGTGAAATTATTGGAGAGGTACAGTATGAGTAAAAAATGCTATCGCTTCTTTGGCGGATTGCTAAATGCACAGGCAAAATGGTTAAACAAAATGTCCGAAAAAGGCTATCGACTTGTCCGGACAGGAAGAATGCTCTATGAATTCGAAAAATGTAATCCCGACGAAGTGACCTATTGTGTAGAGTTTATCGGAGAAAAATCAAAAGAGAACGCAACGGACTACGCTGATTTTTTGGAGGATATGGGCTACAAGGTATTTTTCAAGAATATCAATCTAAACTATTCTGTCGGAAAAGTTCGATTGCGTCCATGGGCGGAAATGGGCGGTTGTATTGCAACAAACGCAACAACTTTTAACCGAGAACTATTGATTGTAGAAAAAGCAAACGACGGAAAGCCTTTTGAACTCCACACCTCCTATGCCGATAAAGAAAAATACTACCGCAACTTGCGTAACCCATGGCTATTCCTACTACTCCTGTTTGCACTGTTTGCCCTTATCAAACATTCTCTCGCCTTGGGTATTTTTTCATTGGTTTCTGCAATTCCCAGCATTCTGTACCAGATCCAAATTATAGTTGTCCGACAAAAAGCCAAAACGTGGGAATAAATAACAATCAAGAGGGCGACAACAAAAGCTGCGCATGGCGGTGACCGCAAGAGCACCGATGCAAAATCAAGTTCGCTAAAAGCGAACTTGATGGTCATGCCGAACATATTGCCCCGCTTGTACCACTCCGGGTCAGCAGAGCGTGCCTTGTCCAGCGCTTTCAGCTCGGCGCTGCGGGCGTTGTAGGCTTCTGCCATCTCCTATTCCAGAATCTCCAGCCCTTCCCGGTTGTGGTACAATTCCATGAACAGCCATTCCAGCTCGTCCTTATGTTTGGCGAACCGGACTGCAAAATTATCTTGACTCGTCATCTTCCTTTATCCTTTTCGTGTAAGATGAAGCTGCACGCTGGGGTAATCGCCAAACAGCTGCGGCAGGACAAACCCCGCATACAGCAGGGTGCTGCCGCTGAACCGCATCCCCTTGTGAATGCCGTCCTCTACGTCTTGGGCATACCGGGAGCCGAAATAGTCGATGCCGTCCAGCTCATACACAGCATCTTCTTCCAGCCCACGGAAGCACAGGTGGATGGGCAAGGGATTTGCCTGCGGATGGGTCACCACCAGATTCAGCAGTGCCTCGCTGCCGTCCTCTGCGGCAAACTGCCATGCCGTGAAATATGCGTTTTCTGCCGGGTCGGTCAGCCGGTAATAATCGCCGGTGCGAATCAGGTCGTTCAGCCGTTTGAACCGCTTGATCTGGTTTTTCACTGCAGTGCACTCGGCGCGCTTTAATTTGCCCAGATCCAGCTCGTAGCCGAAGGTGCCGCTCATCGCCACCACAGCACGGGTGTCGATGGGCGTAGTGCGGCCGGTCTGGTGGTTGGGGCAGGCAGAAACATGTGCACCCATGGTGCAGACCGGATAGCCAAAGGAGGTGCCGTGCTGGATCGTCAACCGTTCAATGGCATCGGTATCATCACTGCACCAGATCTGGGGATAGTAGCACAGCATTCCGGCATCAAAGCGTCCGCCGCCGCCTGCGCAGCCCTCGAACAGCACCTCCGGGAAGCCCTGCGTCAGCCGCTCTGCCAGCGCATAAACGCCCAGCATATAGCGGTGCATGATCTCACCCTGCTGCTCGGCAGGGAACGCACGGCTGTACACATCGCTCATGCTGCGGTTCATATCCCACTTGATATACTCAATGTGATGCTCCCGCAGCAGCTTGCCGATAACCCCTGCCAGATAGTCCACCACCTCCGGGCGGGAAAGATCCAGCACCAGCTGATTGCGCCCCATGGCAGGCTTGCGTCCGGGCAGGGTCAGCGCCCAGTCCGGATGGGTGCGGTACAGCTGGGAGTTCTCGTTGACCATTTCCGGTTCGATCCACAGGCCGAATTTCATGCCCAGCGCATTGATCTGCTCGATCAGCGGATCCAGTCCGCCGGGCAGCTTTTCGCAGTTCACGGTCCAGTCGCCCAGACCCTGATTGTCGTCATTCCGGGTGCCGAACCAGCCATCGTCCAGCACCATCATCTCCACGCCGAGAGAGGCCGCTTTTTCAGCGATCTTTACGATCTTTTCGGTGTTGAAATCAAAATAGGTGGCCTCCCAGTTGTTGATCAGCACCGGGCGGCGTTTGTCTTTCCACGGGCCGCGGCAGATGTTGCGCCGCAAAAAGCGGTGGTACTGCTGGGAAAGCGGGGTCAGACCCTCTGCCGCAAAGGAGAGAATCACCTCCGGGGTGTCAAAGGTCTCGCCCGGCTTCAGGTTCCATGCAAAACGCTCCTCCTGAATGCCGCTCACCACCCGGACAAGCCCGGTCTGAGAGCGCTCCACGTCCATCTGGTAGCTGCCAGAATAGACCATCATCACCCCGTAACAGGCACCGCTGGTCTCCGTTGCATCCTGCTGGCAGAGGATCAGGAAGGGATTATTGTGGTGGCTGGAGCTGCCCCGCACCGAAGAAATGGTCTGGATATTGGTGCCCACAGCTTCCCGCTCCAGCTGCCGCTCCATGGCGTGTCTGCCGTGGAAATGCAGCAGATCCCATCTGCCAAAGGGCAGATCCAGACAGGCAGATGCCGCCTTGTCCAGCCGCAACGGGGTATCTCCGTGGTTTGTCAGCCGCGCCGCACGGGTGATGATATCCTGCTGTGCAAACACGCCGTACAGCAGCTCCAGCGTCAGACCGGTGGCCTCGTCCTGCATTCGGACGATCAGGGTCTCGGCATCGTTTTCCTCTGCGTGGGCACAGGGCAGACCGGTCAGCTGATATTTGCCCGCCTCCACCGTGTGGCTCACATAGGTAAAGTCCGCGCCAAAAGCACCGCGGCTGTCGGCCACCGTCAGGCAGGATAAACGGAAATCGCCCACGTTGCAGCCGGTATACTCCTGCGGGAGCAGATCCGGGGAAATGCCCCGGTGGGTGCGGTAAGCGTAGTAATCCGGCGAAAATCCCCGATCTGTGCGGGGATACAGCTGCATCAGGTCTCCGGTGCCGATGGTTTTGCCGTAGTACAGATGCAGCAGATGCCCCAGCGCATCCACCTTCATGTGGTAGCTGGTATGGGCGGTCTCCAATACAAAAATGCGGGCCTCGGAATCAAATCGAATACTCATGGATCCTATACCTCAACGAGATTATTTTTAATAAAAATGCCGACAGACAGGCGGTCGTGTCGGAACGGCCGGGTCGATTTTTCTGCTTTTTGTCAGCTCTTACAAAAGCAGCGAGAAAATTTTGTGCATCATCACATCGCACAGTTTCTTTTCTCTTGTTGTGTCATTATTATACTATCCGCCAGTGGTTTCGTAAATGCAAAAATGCGACTTGTTATATCTCAATTTGAAGGAATACTACGAATTATGTTGAAGTCATAACGCATTTTGGTATATCATAAGAAAAAGCGGGCATGGTTTTCTGATTGCTCCCGGTCAGGTCACCACCTACCGTGCCGATGAACAGGAGCCGTGGGAATACACATGGATCGAGTTTGACGGTCTGCGTGCCCACGAAGCCCTGAACCTTGCAGGCATCAGCGGACAGAACCCGGTGTACTCGCCCGCAAGCGTCAAAGCCGGGCAGCTGCTGCAAGAGCAGATACGCCTTTCGTTTTTCCGACATATAAAAACACCCCATTTGTCAGACCGAATACGGTCGGACAAATGGGGTGTTTTTTATTCAGGGGCGCACCCTGTTTTTTTACTATGATTCATCATTTTCCACGCGCAGCATCCGGTATCCGACACCAACATGGGTCTGGATCAGATGCGGCGCATCCGGGCATCGTTCCAATTTTTTGCGCAGGGATGCCATGTAAACTCGCAAGGAAGCAATGTCATTTTCCTGCGTACTGCCCCATACTTTCTGCGTGAGGGAGGTATGCGTCAGCACTTTGCCCACATTATGCGCCAGCACACACAGCAGTTTGTACTCGATGGGAGTCAAATGCAATTCATTCTCGCTCAGCCAGACGCAGCCTGCCGAGAAGTCGATCTTCAAAGGACCATTGACAAAAACCGGACTATTTATGCCGTCAGAAGCCAGCAGATTCAATCGGCGCTGCGTTACACGCAGTCTTGCCAGCAGCTCATCCACGGAAAACGGCTTTGTCAGATAATCGTCTGCGCCGTTGTCCAGTGCCTCAATCTTATCAGAATCTTCGCTCCGGGCACTCAGGACGATGATGGGCAGGTTCGACCATGTGCGGACGCTGCGGATGACCTCGATGCCGTCTATATCGGGCAGCCCAAGATCCAGCAGCATGATGTCCGGATTGTGGCTGGTAGTCATCATGATTGCCGTTTCCCCATTGGAAGCAGTCAGATATTTATAGCCGTGGGTCTTCAGGGTCGTTGTGATCAGACACCGTACAGGAACATCATCCTCTACGACCAGAATGGTCGGCTTATTCATGAATATTCACCTCACTTTGCGGCAATGCAAAGGAAAAGACACTGCCATTGGGAATGTTGTCACGCAGGGTCAATGTTCCGCCGTGAGCCGTCAGGATTGCACGGCAGAGGGGCAAGCCCAGTCCAAGGCTGCGGTGGCTGTCTGCGATGCGGCTCTGCCCGGTATAAAACATCTCGAACACCTGTGCTTTTGCGCGATCCGGAATGCCGGGACCGTTATCTGCAACTTCCACTACGACCTGATGGTCTTTCCGGTAAGCCGAAATCTGAATGACCGAACCCACGGGGGTGTATTTGATGGCGTTATCCACCAGATTGACAACGACCTGCATGATCAGCCGTGCATCCACATTGACCAGGAGGATCTCGTCCCCATACTGTGTTGTGATGGTGTGTTCGCAGCTTTTCCGGTTGACATGATGCAGTGCTTCTTCGATCATCTCATCCATCAGCTGCGGTGAGATCTGCAGATTCATCCGACCATCCTCAATGCGGGTGATGGAAAGCAGATTTTCCACCAGACCGATCAGCCATTGTGCATCGTCAAAAATATCGGTGCAGATCTTGTTCCGGGTCTCTGTATCCAGCGTTTCTCCGTTGGAAAGCAGATTGCTGGCATTGCCGGAAATGGAGGTCAGCGGGGTGCGCAGGTCATGGGAGATCGTGCGCAGCAGGTTTGCCCGCAGCTCTTCATTCCTTGCCTGCAATGCAGCTTGCTCTTTTTCCAGCGCGTTTCTGCGGTTTTCGATGGCCAGCGCACCTTCGCCCAGAATGGAAAGCAGCACACTGTTTTCAAAGGCATCCAGCGGTTTTTCGGACAGATCGATCCCGATCACTCCAAACACGCCGCCTCCGGTCCGAAGCGCAAGATAAAGCCCCTTTGCATTCGGGTAGCTATCCGTGCCTGCGCCGGAACGCTTTTTGTTTGCAAATGTCCAATTTGCTGCATTCCGTTCTTCCGGTGCAGAAAAGATGTTTTGCACCGTTTTCCCGTCAACCCAAAAAACCTGTTCTGAACCAAGATCTCCGTTTTGTTCCGGGTAAACGATCAGACTCCGGTTCAGCAGCTTCATCAACTGGGACGCTGTCTGAGAGAGGATTTCTTCCTCGCTTTTTGCTCTCTGTAAAAGCTGATTTGTGTCAAACAGTATTTTTGTACGGAACGCTGCCTGCGCAGACATTTTTGCATGATCTTTCAGCCGTGTCGTCAACGTACAGGTAATGATCGCAGAGGTCAGCATCAGGGCAAATGTAACCTGATAACCGGGATCATACGCATGGAATGTCAGGCGCGGTTCCGTCAAGAAAAAATTGTATAGCGCAACACTGGCAATGGAGCCCAGCACACCGCAGGTGTAACCGCTGGTACACAATGCGGTGAACAGCACCCCCAGCATATAGAACGTAATAATGTTATAGCGCGCAAAGTCCAATTGTAAAAAAAGAAAGCCGATGAGCGTGATGCAGCTCAAAATGCCTGCGGTGACCAGTAAATCGCGGACAGAAGGCAGAAACGGACGGATGAACAGCTTCCGTCCTGAACCGTAGCCGTTCTCTGCAGAAGCATCCGGGATGATGTAAATATCCAGATTAGGCGCAGTCATCGTCAATTTTTCAGTCAGTGACGGTCCACTCCAGAAATGGCGGCGATGTACGCTGGAGCGCCCCAGTACGATTTTTGTAATGCCGGAGATGCGGGCAAACTCTGCGATCTGCTGCGGAATGTCATCCCCGTAGATCGTAGAAATGTCGGCACCTGCCTGCTCTGCCATACGAATGTGCTGCTGCAAGCGCCGACAGTCTTCTTTTCCCATCTGATCCGAATCCGGAGTCCGGACATACAGAGCTGTAAAGGTCCCGCCAAACGCCTTTGCCATCGTTGCTGCCGTCCGCACGATCTTTGCATTGGAGGGAGAGGACGACAGACACGCCAGAATATGTTCAGTGGGTGGGTCGTTCTGATTCATAAAGATCACCTGCCTTGCCCACAGTATAGCACAATTTGATGGTCACGACCACCAGCCACGTCTTTTTCCTTCCTGTTGAAGGATCTCCCGTCGTATGTGATCCAGCGCATCTGCTGCCCGGAAACCACTCAACATGACTCCAAGAACCATCAATAACAAAGCGACATCCATATGATCTGTCCTATCTTTTTAGAGCCGGAAACACTTCTGGATCGATGCGTATTTTCCCAAAACCAGCATACTTTCATCCCGGCACAGCTGCGTATCCGGCGTGATGTTCATATCGAGCTTTCCGTCTTTTTTCAGCGCAAGAATATTGATGTTATACTTTTTTCGGATATTGATCTCACCGATCGTACGATCCATCCATTCCGGCGGAATGGTCACTTCCATGATGGCGTGGTCGTCCTGCAGCTCGATATAATCCAGAATGTGTTCGGAGCTGTATCGGATCGCCGCCCACTTTGCCAGCTGCTTTTCCGGGTAGACCACTTCATCCGCACCGTTGCGCAGCAGAAACTTGGCTTGTACATCCCGCTCTGCACGCGAGACTACTAGCTTTGCGCCCAGCTCCTTGAGCAGCGATGTTGTTTCCAGTGAGCTTTGAAAATTGCCGCCGATGGTTACGATACACACATCAAAATTGCCGACACCAAGGGAGCGCAGAAAGTATTCGCTGGTGCTGTCACCGATCTGTGCATTCGTCACATAGGAAAGCACGGCGTTCACACGGTCTTCGTTGCTGTCGATCGCCATGACCTGATGACCCAGCTCATTCAGTTCCTGCGCAATATGGCGGCCAAAACGGCCAAGCCCAATCAAAAGAATCGATTTCATACTTGTCTCCTTTATCCGATTGCGATCTTCTCCTGCGGCAGACGAGAGTGGGCAGGGCTGCTGCCAAATGCCGCATAGATCAACGTCAATCCGCCAACACGTCCCAAAAACATCAGTGCGATCAGCACCCCCTGCGAAAGGATGCCCAACTGCGGCGTGATGCCCAATGTCAGACCTACCGTTGCCACAGCCGAAGCAGTCTCATACAAACAGACCGACATCGGCAGCTGCTCTGCCGTAGCAATGACAAAGGCTCCGAGGAAGAACAGCGTCAAATACATTCCTGCGATGGTGGCAGCATTCTTGACCGCGGAACCATCTATGCGCCGCCCGAAAAATTCGGCATCTTCTCTGCGGCGGAAGGTCGCCCACATATTGGCCAGCAGAACGGCAAATGTTGTGGTTTTCATGCCGCCTGCCGTGGAGCCGGGCGAACCGCCCAACAGCATCAGAACCACCATCAATGCCTGTGAAGTGCTGCCCATCGCAGCAAGATCAGCGGTGTTAAAACCGGCAGTACGGGGTGTAACGGATTGGAACATCGACAATAAAATGCGCTGCCGGGCAGAGCCTGCTGTGAACTCGAAGCAATAAAAGTACAGCGTCGGCAGTACCAGAAGAAATGCCGTTGTGACAAGGATCACCTTGCTCTGCATCCGGTAACGGTGAAAATCAAGGCGGTATGTACAAATGTCCTCCCATGTCAGAAAACCAAGGCCGCCAAAGACGATCAGGGCCGCGATCACTGTGGTAAGCAATGGGTCACCTGCATACTGTGTCAGCGAAACAAATTTTGCCCCCTCTGTTCCCAGCAGGTCAAAGCCGGCATTGCAGAACGCCGAAATGGAATGAAACAGCGCGTACCAGATCCCGCGCAATCCATAATCGGCGCAAAATGTCGGCAGCAGCAGTGCAGCACCGACCAATTCAAACAGGGCGGTGATCCGCAGAATAAAGCCTGTCAGCCGCACGATGCCGCCCATCTGCGGGGCAGCAGTAGCTTCCTGCATCGTGCTGCGCTGCTTGAGGGAGATCTTTCGCCCGGAAAGCAGCGCAAAGGCAGCACCCACCGTAATGACACCCAATCCTCCGATCTGGATCAGAAGAAGGATCACGCTCTGCCCGAATGCCGACCAGTAGCTGCCGGTATCCTGTACCACAAGTCCGGTCACACAAAGGGCGGAGGTAGAGGTAAATAATGCCTCATGGAACGGTGTGACGCACCGCTGCTGTGCAGCGATCGGGAGCATCAGAAACAATGCGCCCACCAGATCAACTGCCGCAAAACCTGCAATAATGACCTGAAAAGAAGAAAAACGGTGCTGCCTGTAACGAGGATATTGAATCATAAAAGCTCCTTTACCTATCCGTGTGCATAAAGATTAGCATGGAATAAATAAAAGAGCCGTAAAGAAAATTGTAGAAGTATAAAGATTCCATTAAAATTGATCGATCACCACCAAATAACAAATGCTGGACATCACCAGCTCAAAAAAGCGGTAATGTCCAGCATTCATTTAGATTTCTAGTCCATGGCTCCCAGCTACATTCTTCAAATATTCCTCCGGGTCACCATCCAGAATCAAATCCGCATAGCCCAGTGGATCGTTGTAGATGAGGTAGTCCAATTCCGTCCTCTGCGCCATGGTCACGTCCAATTCATCCTCGACCCCAGTGCAGTCAATGGAGATCATTCTCCCATCCCGGAGCAGCAGCTCCACGCACCCGGTGTCCATGTTGAATTTGCAGGCTCTTTCATCGTACTTCATGTTTGTGTCCTTTCTGCCTTACGGCACTCTTACCGTGGTCTGTCGTGCTTTCTTATGATAAGGTCTAGGACGTTTTTCGATGGAAGCAAGGGATTCGTTCTGTTTTCCAAAGAATACAAAAAATCCGAACCCTTCTCCTATTGGAAAAAAGTTCGGATTTTGTTGTTGTGGTGCACCTCCAGGGACTCGAACCCTGGGCCCACTGATTAAGAGAGCAAGCCGCCGGTTCGTCTCAATTTATGGAAGTTTCGAGTCATCGTTATTTTTAATCAAATCAACGTGATTTTTCACCCAGCAATTTCTGCACCCTTTGTCGGATTTTGCAGCGAAAAGCACCCTCTGCACGTTTTGAAACCGTGCAAAATCCGTGCAGAAACCGTGCACTTACTCTCTGACAAACAAAATCGCCCTATTCCCTACCGGCTTGACGGCATTGGTTTGAGTGACCGCACATCAAAATCAAGTCTAGGAGGATATTACTATGATGAAACTGCTTTCCTGTCGCTTTAACATGGACACCAACCGGGTAGAAGCCCGATTTGAGGATGGCACCACCCTTGCCATTGACTGCATCGCCATTGAGGACGAATACGGCAGCACCCCGGCACAGCGGGCAGAACTGGACTGGCTGCTCTACAATAAGCCCTTGGAGTACGCCCAGCTTGTACTGGGTGGGGAGCTTGAACATTACCTCTCACTTGGCTGCGACCATGGCAGACTGGAAGATTGACCTTTAATGAAAAATAGGATTACTGCAATCGAATACTGTATATCGTATCAAACTGATAGGGGTCAGATAACAAAACCTTTCCATTGGAAACTACCACAATATTTTCGCCTTCTTCAATTTGCGATAGCTGAATATTTCCTTTTAAGTATTCCGAAGCTCCCTGAATGAGATAGTAATCATTTGTACCGTACAGTTGATTGGGAGCGGTTGCATAGATAGAATTATCGCTTAAATCCACCTTTGTTACAGTAAGTTCCGATTTTGTCCTCTCCCACGGATGCAACAGGAAACCGCCTATAAGAATTGCTAGGGCCAAAGCTATACCAAAAGCAGTCAATTTCTTACTTGATTTCGTCATTTTAAGCACCTCTTCATCATAGCTCCATTTGAATTTTCTGAACGTCACATTTTTTCCGAACGATTGCAGCTATAAAAATCACATCAATGGTATCATGATTATTGGCTTCTCTGTTTGAATAACGAATTTTAAGCCTGCTTTATTTCATCTGTCCACAATTCTTTTCAAAATCGTATAGCTGCACATAAATTTCCAGAAAACTTGTAGCACAATCACAATTTTTCTTTTCACTCAGATAAACCACCACGGCAGTTCCAGCCACAGGTTATCCATATCCCCCACCGGCTTGACGGCATTGGTTTGAGTGGCCATACATCAAAATCAAGTCTAGGAGGACACTACTATGATGAAACTACTTTCCTGCCGCTACAATATGGACACCAACCGGGTGGAAGCCCGGTTTGAGGATGGCACTGTCCTTTCCCTTGACTGCATCGCTATTGAGAACGAGTACGGCAACACCCCTGCGCAGCGAGCAGAGCTGGATTGGTTGCTCTACAACAAGCTATTAGAGTATGCGCAGATGGTGCTGGGTGGGGAGATAGAGCACTTCCTGTCACTGGGTTGCGACCACGGCGGATTAGAAGATTGACCTTTAATTGAAATATTCCAAACAGATCAACAGCCCTCTACTTGCAGTCGTTACAAATAGAGGGCTCTTAGTTAGTAGTTCAATCTATTATGGTGACCATCTGAAAATACTGATACTGGTATTCGTCTTCTAATACCGCCTGCATTTCTTCCATGTATAACGGGTCTTTCAACAATTTGGGATGAAATGCTCGCTCTCTCCAGAGTCGGACTCCAATTTGGGGGAAAAATATATTCCGTTCCCAGTTGCAAGTCCTTTTCGTTGCAAATAACATTGTCCTTTTTCATTAAGCTATCAACAATACACTCGGCGGTTGTATTAAACATATCCAGCCCGAACAATTTTATTGATGCCACTTTAGACAACTCTCTCTGGATGCCGATTTCAGTAGCTTTTCTGTTCCGATACTGCACCAGAAAGAACGAATCATTATCCATATATCGTCCGGTTATCAAATTAGGGTCATCGG
>OMDB01000612.1_pt1 | contig 15685 bp, 7 predicted proteins | sample 1645161 | NCBI WGS metagenome assembly OMDB01 (sample SAMEA103958135, study PRJEB25191) | human gut metagenome
GGTTATACCACATCCCGTGGCTATCAGTACGGCGCAACGCAGACAAAGGCGACCAAGAGCGGAAAGAAGTACAGCCTGAAAGGATTTATCAAGGAGACTCTGTTAGGCGGTGTCATGGGCGGTCTGTCCAGCGCGGCATTCTACGGAGGCGGTAAGGCTGTAGATAAAATAAAGAGCAGTATATTTTATGATGACAGTGAACGGCTAGCAATAATAATAGAAAAAAGTCGTAAAGATGAATTGCAGAGAGCATACAAAATAGCAGGGCCAAGCACACCAGAACAATTTAATGTGATTGCTCATGGTAATGAAAGGGGAATTGCATATGAGGGACAAACATTGAATGCGGAACAAGTAGCAATGTTAATTCGACATTCTCCACAGTATGTGGGCGGAAAGCAAAGAATTAAGCTCTATTCATGTTCTACAGGGAAAAAGAAAGGAGGGTTTGCACAGCAGCTTGCGAATATTTTACAGACGGAAGTTGAGGCTCCTAATATGGATGTTCATATTACAGATGTGGGATTGGAGGTATATAGGACAACAAGGATACCTGGACATAGGAGAGTTGATGGGGATTGGATAATTTTTGAACCTAAAAAATTATGAAGATATGGTTTAAAATCTTTGTCACTGTCAACGGAAAGAAAGATGCTTAATCAATTTTATTAGTAGATAGTGTCTGCTGATTAATGAAAAAACCAGCTTGAAACCATCGATTTTACCGCATTTTTTACTCAAAAATGGTATAATAAAGTGCACGGTTTTATAAGTATTCAAATCTTTTTTCGTGCAGTTTTCTATAAAAAAGTACCCTTACAGGAGTGAAAAAATCAATGTACAAGTATACTGACAATACACAGAGCAATTTTCTCAGTTTTAACCAGCCAATAGGACTTCATATGAATCCTGAAAACAGATGGGTGAAGATGGCAGATGCCATTCCGTGGGAAATATTCGAAAAGAAATACTCCCGACTGTTCAAAGGAAAGAATGGACGCGTTGCAAAGCCTCTGCGTCTTGCCCTTGGCTCGCTAATCATCCAAACCAAGTATCAGTATTCTGACAGAGAATTGGTGGATCAATTGACTGAAAATCCGTATTATCAGTATTTTATCGGACTTCCTGGATATCAGGAAGAACCTCCGATTGACGCAAGTACGCTGGTCTTATTCCGTAAACGTCTGAAAATGGATGTTATCATGGAAGCCAACGAATATATGTTGGAAGCCTTCAAAGAGAAGGAATCCAAAGATAAAAACGATGATGATCATACAAATCCGCCTTCTGGTGGTGGAGATGGCGAATCAAACAAAGAACCTGAACAAGCACCGGAGAACAAAGGAACTCTTATGCTTGATGCAACCTGTGCCCCATCAAATATCAGGTATCCGCAGGATTTCTCATTGCTCAATGAAGCCAGAGAAAAACTGGAAACTATCATCGTCCGTTTCTGTAAAAGTTATGGATTTTCAAGACCACGTATGTATCGCAGGCAAGCCAGAAAGAACTACCTTGCACTTGCGAAAGCAAAGAAACGCAGCACTAAGAAAATCAGAGCAACCATTCGTAAACAGTTAGCATACATCAAACGTGATATCGGTTATCTTGAAAGCTATATGGAAGAAGGTTATGCGCCGACTTCAAAGGAAATATCACTTCTGATGACAATATATAAGCTATATGAGCAACAGCAGTACATGTACCAAAACAAGGTTCATAGTGTAGAAAACCGCATTGTCAGTATCTCACAACCATGGATCAGACCAATCGTCAGAGGAAAAACAAAAGCTCCAGTTGAATTTGGTGCTAAGTTTGATTTAAGCATTGATGATAACGGTCTTGGCAGAATAGAAAAATATCCTATGACGCCTACAATGAAAGTACAGTACTTGTTGAAACAGTGGAACGATTCAGGGAACGAACTGGTCATTACCCGGAACGCCTACTGGCAGGCCAGATATATCGAACCAGAGACAACAGAAATTTCTGTAAGCTTCAAGGAATACGATTATCCGGTCCAAAGCTTGGGAGACCAAGCCTTACAAAACAATCATCAAAAGAGAAAAAGCAGGAATATCAGGATAACACCGATCGAATTGAGGTAGAGCGCTCATTCAGTTTAAGTAAACGCTGCTACGGAATGGACTTGATAAGAACCAAGCTCTATGACACAACACTTACATCGATTGCGTTATCTGTATTTGTGACGAATTTATTCAAGATTCAGTCACGAATACTTTTTGCTCTTATTTATCTTTTGGAGCTGATTGGATTACAACCTGCTGATTTTGAATCGGAAACGGTTTAATCAGCAGACACTATATATCAATATTTTACGACAGTGAAATTTATTTCCCGTTCCAAATCTTAGAAAAGACTTTTACATCTAAAACACAAAAAATCAAATTGCTTAAAGGCAAATTTTACCGTTTTTTGAGAAAAATTGACATTTGCCAAAAGATAGTCGCTTTCTGTGGCAAAATTATAAAGTAGAAGATAGATTATTTTTCCCCATGAAGTTTACAAATTTTCCATTTTTATCTTTGTCCTCTTGTGGAGGCCTAGGATATGGGGGAAATAACATCAATAATTCAAAAAATACATATAAATAAAGACGAATTCAAAGAATTAGTGGAGAAAATGGATCCGTTGATCAAAAAATATGTGAGGTTATTGTATAAGGACAACAAGGAGGATGTACATTCAGAAATGACCTTGGCTCTGTGGGAAGCAGTAATCAGAATGGAATACTGCGAAAGTGACGGGGAATGTCTGGCCTTTTTATGCACTGCCCTGAAAAACCGCTTTTACGAACTGTATCGTAAAAGCAAGAAAGAGCATGACAACCAACAGCTTATAGATAATAATGATGTTTTTGGTATAAGTCGTGTGGAAAATATTATGGATTTAGAAAATGTCATTTTCAATATTGATGTAGAGATATTTTTGCAGGAGTATACAGGGATGAAACAGAAAATATTTAGAACAATTATCTTGGGAAATGAATCAGATGCAGAAATTGCAAAGATATTTTCTGTAAGTCGGCAATATATCAATCGGTTGCGGAGGGAGCTGTATAAAGAGGTATTGGACAGACATTTTATATGATATGGAGTTTACAATTTTGTGGATATCAGCTTTCTATTATATAAAAACAATGAAAGCTGGTGGCATATATGAATGGGAAAGAACCGTGGGAAAAAATAATCACTACAATAGTTGGCGCGTGGGTCAGCAACCAATTTGGATTACTGTTTCCAATGCTGTGTTTACTGATGCTTCTCATGATTGCAGACTATGTGTCTGGCATGATTGCAGCTAAAAAGGAAGCCTTGGAACACCCTGGCAGCAAAAAGTATGGCTGGAGCAGTAAAAAAGGTGTTCTGGGAATATTTAAAAAGGTAGGATATGTTTTTACTATATTTGTTGCCCTGTGTATTGATTACTTGATCTATGAATTTGCGCAGGAGTTGGGGATTCTCTATGAATCACGGACATACTTTGGGTTATTGGTGGCAATTTGGTTTATTATCAATGAGTCTATATCTATTTTGGAAAATGCAGGACGGATGGGCGTAGAACTGCCAGAGTTCCTAAAGAAAACATTATGTGATATGAAAAAGGATGTGAATGATAAAAATGAGAAATAAAACAAAGCTGAGTTTGAATACAGTGTAATAAACATTTGATATCAAATACCCCACCAATATACTGCGGGGTATTTGTTTTTTGGTGTTATTCAATAAATGGGTCGGTAACAATACAGATTTTGTAGGACTGTTTTGAAAAAAGAAGTAATCTCTTTACCTGATGGTCAGAAACCTGTGAATAACGGCAATAGTTCGATTAGTATTCAATATTCATTTTTTGAGGAGGAAGAAAAAGGGATATTGAACATTCTCATACATATTAAAGTGCAGGCTATGGGCAGTAATTATTTTGAAGCGCAGATAAACTATTGAGGTATTGAGGTTTTTATCTATTGGAGCAGAAGTATTGGGATTAATTGTGCCAAAATTAGCTAGATGTAAAACCGACCAAGAGTGCTCTATTGGTCGGTTCTGTTGGCCCTGATAAAAATCAAGTCAGATTTTCATACCAATATGTTGCTTGTCCGCCTCTGGTTGTATCCTGAAAAGAATTTTTGGGACGTTCGTAGTTGTGCAAAAATGCACATCCGAGGTAATATGCACTTTCAGTGGATTGCGAGAAGGCTGAGAAAGAAAGCTTGTAAGCATTAGTAGCATAATATTGCTTGCCGTATTCAAGCTCATACAGGATTCGCTGCAACTGGCTGTCCATGTTAGCTACTTCCAAGCCCTGCGTATTTGCCCAATCGATGTATTTGGATGCGGGTGTCCACTGTACTAAACCGAATCCGCCAGAAAGATTGTCTTCTTTCAGACTTTGCCAAATACCAGGGTTGATAGTGCTTTCGGTTTGCATATTGCCCAACATACCGCACACAGCATTCTTAGTCCATTTTCTATCTCTGAGATAGTCAAGGATATACTGAGCATTGACTTTCATTTGCTCCAGGGTCAAATACCTGTTGCTACAGTAAAGTATTCCCGTAGAATCCCCGCCACTGGCAGTTGCTGTATCCAGAGCCTTCAATGTATTCTTACCAGCTTTGCCGTCAACAGTAAGCCCTTTTGCGCGCTGAAATGCCCGAACAGCGGTATCCGTATTATTGCCAAATTTTCCATCGGGAGTACCACAGTTGTAATTTACCTTGTTAAGTTTCGTTTGCATGATCTTTACCTCGGTAGCAGCCCGCAGTTGATCATCCTTCATGTAATACCCTAGTCCTGCCAATACTTGTGCGTAAGTATAACGCGTGTTGTCATAATTTGCCATTTTTCTGTCTCCTTTCTATTTATTAAATTTGCAAATTCAATAGGATAAAAGAAAAATGGGTGTAAATTGTAAACGAAGTAACTGATAATTATGCAAATATGTTTATTAATCGGGATAATAGCAAGACATGAATAGCAAAACGAGGTGATTTTCATTATGCAGACCAGACACCTGTGGTTGGGATCATCAGGCTTGGGGATAATTCACAGAGACAGGAACAAAAATATACAATTTTATTGGGGCAGATGCACATTATGAATCGTGTCAGGTTCAAAATATATAGACTAGGCTGGCAGGGTGACCATTGATTATTTGTTTTATCATTAATGAATCAATATTCATTTTTGAGATTCTTGTTTACATATGGATACTTTTTTTCTTTTTCCTTTATTGAATTTGCAAATTCAATAAAACAAGGAAAGAGAGGAATAAAAATTATGGAGCAATTAAACTTAAAACTGACACTGAATTCAAACGGGTCTATTACAGCCAGATGGTCAGCCGTCAGTAATGTAACAAAGTACAAGGCATATATGTTTCCGGTTGGAAAAAGCTATGCCATTTATAATGAAACGGAACTGCATACAACATCTTATACTAGTCCTGCCGATCTGGCGGCCAATCAGCAGTATAAAGTTGTTTTGGAAGCAGTTCGAAGTTCAGGGGGAAATCTTAGTGATGGGGCTCAAATACTGATTCCATCCGATTTTTATGATAACCAGACAATCAGTACACCCCAGAATGTTAATGCTACTGCAGATACGGTGTCTGTCACCGTAAGTTTCACTGCGGTGGCACATGCCAGAAGCTATGATATCCTGTTTGATAATAAGGTCACGAATATCACGACCACTAGTAAAAGATTTACCGGTTTGCAGCCCAAGACAAACCATACTTATGCGGTACGTGCGAAAACATCAAAAACAACCAGCGCTTATAGTACAACGAAAACAATTAAAACACTAGCGATATCGCCCTCAGTTCCTTCTGGTATTAAAAAGGCTGTGACGGAGACTACTGCCACCATCAGTTGGAATACAGTTAGTGGAGCAACGGGCTATGACATTTTATTCAACGGATCAGTTTATAGTACAACAGCCACGTCCAGAAAGTTTACAGGCTTGACCGCAGGAAAGAGTTATACCTTCCAGGTAAGAGCCAAGAATGCGGATGCGACAAGTGCATATACGGTTTCCAATACCGTCACTACGGCTCCCAAGGCCCCTGCATCCATAAGTGCAACAAGCACGAATGCCACAGTCACCATAACATGGGGAAAGGTAACAGGTGCGACAGGGTACATCGTGCGTTTCAATAACACGGATGTGCAATGCTCAGCTTCAGCAACATCTTATACAGCAAAGGGACTTGCTGAAAATACATCTTATAGTTACCAGATCTGCTCAAAGAGTGCGGACGGAAGCGGTTCCTTCAGCACATCTAGAACAATCAAAACACAGGTGGCGCCACCGGCGGTTCCTTCTGGTATTAAGAAATCCGCAACGGAGACCACGGCTACAATCAGTTGGAATGCGGTCAGCGGTGCAACCGGATATGATGTTCTTTTTAATGGGTCTGTTTATAGCGTGACAGGTACATCCAAGCAGTTTACACGCTTGACAGCTGGAAAGGCTTACGCTTTTCAGGTAAGGTCTAAGAAGTCAGGAGCATCAAGTGCATACACGGCTTCTGCTACTGTTACCACAGCGCCTAAAGCACCTAGCACCATAAGTGCAACAAGCACGGACACCACAGCCACCATAACATGGGGGAAGGTAACGGGTGCAACGGGGTATATTGTGCGGTTTAATAATACGGACATCCAATGCACGGCATCCGCGACTTCCTATACCGTTACCGGACTTACCCCTAAAACATCCTATAATTACCAGATCTGTTCAAAGAGCGCTGATGGATTCGGTTCCTTTAGTACCTCAAGATCGATCAAGACCCAGGCGCAGTTGCCGACCACTCCTACAGGTATATCCCATCAGTCAACTGATAATTCTGCGACTGTAAGCTGGAATGCCGTCAGCGGCGCAACAGGATATGATATCTATTTTAATGGAACAACATACAGTGTTACCACTACTTCCAAGACATTTGCAAACCTTGCCGCAAATGTGGGTTACACCTATAAGGTAAGGGCCAAAAATGCTGATGGAATCAGCAATTACAGCAATGTCTATACGGTACGGACAACACCAAAGGCTCCGACAGCCTCTGGGATATCAGGCGCTACGGGCGAAAATTCCGCTACTGTAAATTGGAATGCAGTGACAGGTGCAGAAAGTTATGATGTGCTCTTTAATGGGACAGTACAAAATGTCAAGACCACTTCAGCCACATTCACTGGACTCACGGCCAATACCAGCTACAGTTACCAGATTCGCGTGAGGACGAAAGATGGCGCAAGTTCCTACAGTACGGCAAAAACAATTCGCACTGCGCCTACTGCGCCAGCATCGCCTACGGTCAATGCGACTCAGAGTGCGGTTACCATCAGTTGGGGTTCTGTTTCAGGGGCTACCAGCTATGATCTGATCTTTAACGGGACTACTTACAGGGTGAGTGGAACCTACAAGACGATCAGTGGGTTGTCGGCAGGGACAAATTATACATATCAGATCAGGTCAAACAATGCGGATGGTTCTGGCAGCTATTCCGCCGTCAAAACCATTACGACCATCCCGAATGCGCCTACTAGGGTAAGTGCAACGGCTACTGTGGATTCTGTGACCGTAAGTTGGACTGCAGCAAGTGGCGCAACTGGCTATGAAGTGTATATGAACAATAAGACTTATACAACATCGGGGACTTCCATAAAAATAACAGGGCTTGCATCCAATACTAGTTACGCTTATAGGGTCAGGAGCAAAAATGCAAGTGGCTATAGTGCATATACTAGTTCGCAGACAGTTAGGACTTTACTCAAGGCACCTGACACGCCTACAGGTGTTACTGCTAGTGCGACCTATAATTCCGTGACAATCAGATGGAACTCAGCGGTTAATGCAACGGGTTACGATGTTTTATTTAACGGCACGGTTTATAATGCAACAGGAAATTCCAAGACTATTAGCGGTTTGTCTGCAAGTACCAACTACAGTTATCGGGTGCGCGCAAAAAATTCGGCGGGAAGCAGTGCGTATTCTGCAACCGCAACAATAAAGACTCCGATAAAGCCGCCCGCCACACCCACCGGGATCAAAGCAACTGCAACAGAAAGCTCTGTGACGGTAAGCTGGAATGCGGTATCGACTGCGGCTAGTTATGAGTTGGCCTTCAATGGAAATACCTATACTTTGACAGGAACGTCCAGAGCATTTACCGGGCTTACGGCTGGTACAGAGTATAAGTATAAAGTTCGTGCCAAGAACGCAGGGGGATATAGCGCATACAGTACAGAAAACAGTATAACGACAATCCCTTCTGTACCGAAAAATGTAACAGCCACTGTTACTGCAACCACAATGGAGGTAGGCTGGGATGCGGTAAAGGGTGCCGTAAGTTATACTGTCAGGCGCAATGATAGACTGTCCACAGTAGCAGATACCTCGGTGCAGTATGTCGAATTGTTGCCTTATACAAACTATACTTATCAGGTTTGTGCAAAAAATGCATCTGGAGAAAGTGCATATAGTGAGTTAAAGACAGTCAGAACCTTATTAGAAACGCCGGATGCAGATGCGGAGGTAACAATTAACAGTGTATCGGTAAGCTGGGATCCTGTTGAACATGCAACATCCTATGATGTGCAGTTTGACGGGGATATTTGTAATGTCAGCGGTACATCCGCAATGTTCACCGATTTGATTCCTGAGACAGAACATACTTATGCGGTATGTGCCCGAAACGGAGGTGATACAGGTTTTTATTGCAGGGAGAAAACAGTTAAAACTCTCCGAGCGGTACCGGATGTTCCTGATATTGTATGGGCAGACCCGTATTATAACAGTGTCGTATTAACATGGTTTGGAGTACCGGATGCTACAGGGTATGAGGTAGAATTTGACGGGGTTGTAGTTCCTGTATCAGGCAGCAGTCGAGCGGCTGCACCAAAATTGAGAAAGGCATATTCCGTCCGGTCATCGGGATTGCAGAGAGTAGTTTGGGAAATTGCAGGCCTGCTGCCTAATACGGAACATACCTATCGGGTGCGCGCTACAAATATATATGGAGCAGGCGGATTCAGTGAGCTTCAGTCAGTCACAACCAAGACCAACAAACGTAATGGTATGCCTTCAGGGAGAAGGAGAGGGTCTTATCCCGATGGTAGGATGTCTTATACGGGCTTAGATCCGGTAAATGCTGTTACGGGATCCTTCCTGTGGAGTAATACCATATTGGAGGAATATGGTAAGGATGCCCTTAACTTCACAGTGATGTATGACTCTCAGAGGGATGAGCATGAGACCACTATGGGTAAGGGGTGGACACATGCCTTGAATTATCTGTTATACAAGGATGCGGACTATTACTATTTCAGCACCCCCTACGATGAGGTAACTTCATTCCGGATAGAGGAGGGAAACGCTGTTCTTGTGGCTGATGCGGACAGCAAGTCGGATTATCGGTTGGAAATAAAGGAGGATAACAGTGTTTCCATTACGGATCTGGATGGGACAGAGTACCGTTTCAATAGTGCTTTGCAGATTACAGCAATATGGGAAAACGGGCTGCAAGCATATTGGTTTGAGACCGATGCACAGACGCAGACAGTTCAGATCAAAGGTGTGCACGGGGGCAGCATCGCCCTTGTTTATGAGGACGGGTATCTGATAAAGGCAGAGAATGCTCTGGGAAATGTAGCTATGTTGACTTATGAGAACGGGAAGCTGGCTTCAGTGACGAATCCTGCAGGGGATCGGATGACCTTTGAATATGACGGATGCGGGAGACTTGCAAAAATTGGGGATTTTTCCGGCAATATTTATCTGGAAAACCAATATGACAGTCAGGGCAGGGTAGTGATACAGACCATGGCGGACAGAGGAGTCAGTGGAGTTTCCTATGCAGACGGTTGCACAAGTTTTACGGACGAGGCTGGAAATATCACAAATTATCATTACAACGAAGCAGGAAATGTCACCGAAATAGAACTGGAAGGAACCAGCACATGCAGCAGTTATAATGAGCGGGGTCAGATGGTGGAACAGGTGGATGCCCTTGGAAACAAGACCCAGATGGGATATGATGACAAAGGCCGCATGAACCTTGTGACCCACCCGGATCAGACAACCGAGCAGGTTTTCTATAATGACAGGAACCAGCCGGTGAGAATAATAAACCGTGACGGTACAGAGATCCATTATGCTTATGATGAAAGAAATAATCTGGTATCTGTTCAGGATGAGAGAGGAAATACTAGTATTTATGCTTATGACAGTAAGGACAATCTGATAAGCTATATGGATAAGGAAGGCAACAAATGGCAGTATTTATATGATGAGAACCAGCATTTATGCGAGGCGTTGGATCCGGAAGGGAAGCATTACCTGTATGTACATGATGCCATTGGCAGGCTTACTTCTTACACCACTCCGGCAGGCAGGGAAACCACTTATGAGTATTCGGCAACAGGGGAACTCTTAAAGATTGTGGATGCTGATGGCAGTCAGATTTTTGCATATGACGGAAATGGCAACTGTACTAGTATCACAGACAGGATGGGGAACAGCCAGAGACTTGAGTACAATGCCATGGGGCAGGTTGTGCTTGCCACGGATTACATGGGAAAGGAATACCGTTTTACTTATGATGAGAGAGGCAACCTTCTCACAGAGACGGACCCCCTCGGCTATCAGACGGAATATGCCTATGATGCTTTCGGAAATAGGGTGTCTCAGAAAGACAAAAATGACGGCATTAAGCATTTCTATTTTGATGCGGAAAACCGGCTTACCAAGGTAAAAGATGCGGCAGGTGGCACGGTCAGCTATACTTACAACAATATGGGAGAGGTGACCGCAGTGACGGATCCCCTGGATCATCAGAGGACTTTTGCCTATGATCAGGCGGGACATGTCATAAGTGAGACGGATGCCTTGGGGCACAGCATCAGCTATACCTATGATCAGGTTGGAAATATTCTCACGAGGACCGATGAGGATGGTGTGGTCACAACCTACGGATATGACAAGGAGAGCAGGCTGGTATCCATTGAAACAGCGGCAGGAACGACCACTTTCACATATGATGCGCTTGACCGGGTTATCTCCGTGTTGGATGTAGATGGGTATACGGAGCAGGCACAATACGATGGCGATGGAAACATGGTTCTGTCATCAGATAAAGAAAGCCGCCAGACCAGCTATGTTTATGACAGCATGGGCAGGCTTGCCGAGGAGACTGCGCCTAACGGCGGAAAAACAGTTTATGCTTATGACAAGAACGGGAACTGCACACAGATTACGGATGCGGAAGGGCATATCTATGCATATGTTTATGATGCAAACAACCGTCTGACCATGAGTACTGACCCGGCGGGCAATAGCACGGCGTATGAGTTTGATGACAGGGGGCAGCTTGTGCGTATCACGGATGCAAGGGGAGGAATAACACAGTATGCTTATGATGGCAATGGCAATGTGGTAAAAGAAACCAATCCTGTCGGCGGGGAAAAGAGCTATACTTATGACAGCCTGAATCGGCTTACATGCATTACAGATGAAATGGGGCATTCCAGCACCTATACCTATGATGCGGCAGGCAACCGGATATCCTATACGGATGCCAACGGAAATCAGTGTAGTTATGCTTATGATGCTAATAACCGCCTGATTAGCATAATCGGGCAGGACGAGGGCAGTATGACTCTGGCATATTCAAATACCGGAAAAGTAGTAAGCATCACTGATATGGAAGGTGCAGAGACATCGTATCAGTATGACTCTATGGGACGGCTTACGGAGATGTCGGATGCCTTGGGGAACAGCCTTTCTTTAGGCTATGACAGCGTGGGACATCTGGTGTCGCAGACGGATGCCAATGGGAATACCACAGAATACGAATATTCCCCGGCAGGAAACCTTATCAGTATTACCGATGCTGAGGGTGGAGTCACAGCCTATACTTATAATGAAGTTGGGCAGGTGCTGACAGAAACAGATGCGCTTGGAAATGCCATAACCTATGCCTATGATCTGCTGGGACAGGTGACTTCCATGACGGATGCCCTCGGGAATACTACGACTTTCACATACACAGCGGACGGGCAGATTCAGACAGTGCAGAACGCCGAAGGGGAGGTTACCAAGTATTTCTATGATGCCTGCGGAAATCTTTCCAAAACGGAAGATGCTCTGGGCAATATTGTCCTCTATGAATATGATGCCATGAATAACCAGATTAAGGAATGCATGGACGATTCTGGGGAACAGGTTTGCGCCACTCTTTACCAATATGATAAAAAGGGCAGGATGATCAAAGAGATTCTTCCTCTTTTAGACGAAAAGGTGTATAATTATGATGGAAATGACAATCTGGTATCCTTCACGGACGAGGAGGGCCAGAAAACCACAGTGCGCTATGACCTGAACAACCAGCCGACAGCCATGACCTACAGTGACGGCAGGACAGCATCTTTCCGCTACAATAAGCGCGGTGAGCTCGTGGAGATGCAGGATTGGAACGGTACTGCCACAATGGAGCGGGATGTTCTGGGCAGGCTGGTTAAGGTAACGGATCATAACGGGCGCGAGACGGGATTCTCCTATGATGCGGCAGGCAATCGGACAGGAATCAGTTATCCGGACGGTGCGGTGGCAGCCTATGCGTATGATAAGAACAACCGCCTGACTAAAGTAACTGACAGTGATGGGCAGGTAGCACAGTATGCGTATGACAATGCCGGCAATGTGCTCTCATTGACACAGCCGGGAAGCGTTTCGACTTATACCTATAATGCCAACAGGCAGCCCGTGAAGGCGGTTTACAGCATTGGGGAAAATGCTTCCGTGAGCGAGGCTTTCACCTATGATGCTCTGGGGCGCATTATCGGTTCCGAGCGCACTGGCAGCGCGGCAGAATTTGCAAGAAGTGCGGCATATGCCTATGATGCAAAAGGTCAGCTTGTCACATACAGGAACGGGCAGAATAAGGAAACTTATGCCTATGATGCTTTAGGAAACCGGACGACAAAGAGCCTGAACGGCATCCAGAAGGCTACATATCAGTATAACCAGCTGAACCAGCTCACGGCGATGACGGAAGACGGGGCAGTATACGGTTTTGTGTATGACAGATGCGGAAACCTGACGGAAGAACGCCGGGACGGCAGCCTGATCAGGCAGTATGCATATGACACAGCCGGCATGATGGCAACAGGCAGGAATCTGGAAAGCGGGGAGGAGACGGCATATACTTACAATGCCCTCCGGATGCGCGTAAAGAATGTCCGGAAACTTGCTGCCGGGGACAGCATCCGCACAAGAGAGATGCAGTATGTGCCTGATTTTCTGGGGGCGCCCGGAAACGAGCTGATGTCTTATGAAACCGGGGCGGGAAACATCCGCAATGTCTTTGGGCATGGGTATACAAGACTGAGCCGGACAATGTCCGAGGCTCCGGAAGGGGTGCCGGGAAAGGCATACTTCCAATCGGATATTTATGGAAGTCTTCTGCTGGCGGCGGATGCTCAGGGAAATCTCCTGCAGTACGCGGAGCGCAACATATGGGGTGACCTGAAGCCGGGGCAGGAAATGACTTCGGGGCTGGAGGAGAGTCTGCGTTTTACCAGCTACAGCCTCGACCCTGTAATAGGGAGATATTTTGCCCAGGCGAGGTTCTATGACAGCAGATGCGGAAGGATGTTGTCGCCTGACCCTGTGAAACGCGGTCTGAACAGGTACCACTATTGTGACAATGATCCCGTAAACTATGAGGATTCCACAGGCGAGATCGCCAACATTCTGATTGGCGGAGCATTAGGGGCAATTACAGGCGGGGCGTTCGGTTTCGGCGGTTCTGTAGTGTCCCAGCTGATAGGCGGGCAGAAGGTTGACTGGCGCAAGGCGGCAGGAGCGGCGGCGAACGGCGCCATTACGGGAGGTGTCAAGGGTGCTCTGATAGGTTCCGGCGCGGGCATCCCGGTTGCATTAGCTGCGGATTTTGCGGCGGGCACTATGGGAAGCGCCGCTGAGCAGTGGATTAGCGGAGAAGACGTAAGCATCCGCAGGAGTGTCACGGACGGTCTGACGAATGCGGTCAGCGGCGCCATCTATGGAAACAATCCGATGAGCAGCCTTGGCAGTGCCGTTCTGAGAGGTGCAGGAGCCGGTGCGGCAAATGCCGGGATAAACTATATCTCCGATGCGCTGGGAAGCCTCGGTCGGGGTTATAACGGGGGATATGCAGGGGCGCTGCTCGGAATGGCGGGTTCTTTCTCTCCGTATGCTTACGGCAGGGATCCCAGAAGCGGGTGCGGCGGTTCAAGGCAGACGGGAAAGAGCCTTGGTTATACCACATCCCGTGGCTATCAGTACGACGTAACGCAGACAAAGGCGACCAAGAGCGGAAAGAAGTACAGCCTGAAGGGATTTATCAAGGAGACTTTGTTAGGCGGTGTCATGGGCGGTCTGTCTAGTGCGGCATTCTATGGTGGCGGTAAGGCTGTAGAGTCTTTGAAGCGAGGCATCCAGGGAAGGTTAGACAGAAGTGCAATGGATTACCGTAAAGTTTCTAATGATTATTTCCGCACGGGTGAACGCATGGCCACAACAAAGCAGGTGAGAAAATATAAGAAACAATGGCAAAAGAGAGGAATAAAAGTAGTAATAGATAGAGACTGCAAGCAATTAGAGGGAATTCATGTTGCAGGATTTGACTATGAAGAAGGTGCTATTTATCTTCAAAAGACCCCCGCTGTTATTGATTTATACCATGAAGGTTATCATGCAGAGCAATATTTGCAAATTGGCAAAGAAAGTTATATAGAATTAGGAAGATTAGCCAGAGAGGAGCATGTCTATAGGAGAATAATGAAAAATAGTGATTTATTTAATGAAAGCGAGTTGGAAGGGGCAACGAAGTATATTATGGATCTGCGAAGAAGGGCGGTAAAAAATGGACTTTTTGAGAGTAGAGGAAATTGATTTTAAGGTAAATTTAAGTATTGCCGATATTCTAAAAATTGTAGACGAATATGGTCAAGAGAAGGGGGAAGAATATGAAGTAGACCAAGACGGCATATTATATAACCCTGTGTCAGAGGTAACCAACGAACCTGTGTGGGAGGTCCCTGTGATTGAAGTTAGACTGAAAGAAAAATACAAATATATGGATGACCCATATATATTTCTTGGGATTTCTGATAGCAGAAAGAAATTAGCATATGTGCGAACTAATCTTTGGAGAGTAGCTGAAATATTTTAAAAATATTTTTCATAAGGTTATAAGCATTCATTTTATGATTGGTTGCATGGGACAAGTAAAATGTCTACAATAGTTTAGATAGGTATGATAAATTGGAGGTGGTTTTCAAATCGAAAGGTTGAGGCTGCCTTCAATTTATTGTCTCAAGCCGTTTGTTCTGAGATAATAATAGCTTGCCGAGTTGTATTTTTACAAAAATCCGCTCTGGAGCATGACAATATTGCTAACATCTAGTATAATAAAAGGCAGGCACAGATGTGGTTGGTAATATCCAGAACGAATCAATGCTATCGGAAAGCGCGGATGAAGACTCTGCAATACGCGGAGCGCAACATATGGGACGACCTGAAGCCGGGGCAGGAAATGACTTCGGGGCTGGAGGAGAGTCTGCGGTTTACCAGCTACAGCCTCGACCCTGTAATAGGGAGATATTTTGCCCAGGCGAGGT
>OMDB01000650.1_pt1 | contig 14720 bp, 15 predicted proteins | sample 1645161 | NCBI WGS metagenome assembly OMDB01 (sample SAMEA103958135, study PRJEB25191) | human gut metagenome
CGTCAGCCTTATGTTACTTATGTAGCTTATGTACTTATGTCTTCGCGGTAAGCGGTACAAGGGCGAACAGCTCTTAAAAGAGCAAAACAAGGTTCGCTTCTTTGCTTGCATCACCCTGCGCCACCCAATTTAATTACGTAACTCGTTGATTTTCAATACGCACTATATAATGACGCAAAAAAGTGATGAAGTCAGGAAATTAAGTAATGGTGAAAGAATAAGTTGAGCAATTTTGACCTGTATTTTTGTTGGTTCTGGAATTTGCGAGGGAGCATAGCGGGCTATGCTCCCTCGCAAATTTTCAAAAATACAGGAAGAAGAAGATAAGCGAGTAGACAAGCCACTCAAGGAAAGAGTTCTTGGATTTATGCATAATTATATAATAAAATGATTATCCTTGCTCCAACAAGTTCTTGTCTGTCAAGAAATCCAAGAGTCCGACAGTCAACACACCGTATTCGTCCTCCTTGCGATGAATATCATCACCAACAATGACAATCTTACGAAAGTGGTCATTGATTGACAATAAAGGACGTCGCTCTTGCTGTTCCTTTTCTGGCGTAGGCATGTGAAAAGCCGACTGGATATACACTCTGTATGGAGGGCGGTTCACCACAAAGTCCACCTCCAACTGTTTTCTGACAAACTTACCGTTCTCATCCTTGCCACCAAGTTCAACCAATCCTACGTCCACATTATATCCTCGACTGCGAAGCTCATTATAGATAATGTTTTCCATAATGTGCGTTTCCTCTTGTTGGCGGTAGTTTAGAATGGCTGCACGAATACCGATGTCTGCGAAGTAGTATTTCGTCTCGGTACCAATATATTTTCGGCCTTTCACATCATAGCGTAAGGCTTCTTCTATCAAGAAAGAGTCTTTCAGATAGTCAATGTATTGTTTTATAGTGTCTCTTTTTATGGTTACTCCTTGTGCAGATTGAAAGGTATTGGCTATTCTCGTTGGATTGGTTGACGAACCAATGCCCGAGGCTATTACACGCACCAATTCCTTCATTCCTTCAGGATTACGCAGATGGTTGCGCTCAATTACGTCACGCAGATAGGTCGTTTCATACAGACCACGCAAATAGTCTGTTTTCTTTTCTTCCGTTTCAAGCAAAGCCACCTGTGGCAGTCCTCCAAAAGTATAGTAATCCAACCAAGCTTTGCGTATATCTCCACCAATACCATTAAAGTATTCGTCAAAGGTGAGAGGCCAGATGCGTATCTCGTCACCTCTGCCTCGGAACTCAGTCACAACATCACTTGACAGGAAACGAGAGTTAGAGCCTGACACATACACATCTACATTCCGCATGTGTGTCAAGCTAAGAATAACCTCCACAAATTCTTCTACCAGCTGCACCTCGTCCAAGACTATATAATAAGGATTGCCATCATCCACAACCTTTGAATCTATATAGTCGAGCAAGGCATCAGGCTTCCTCAACCGTCTGTTTCGGAAATCGTCAAGTTGTATTTCGATGATGTGACTATCAGTCACCCCATGTTCCAACAACCAGTTATGCCAGATATCAAACAGCAGGAAAGACTTTCCACATCGTCTGACACCTGTTATAATCTTCACAAGTCCATTTCCACGTCCTGCGATAAGTTCATCCAAATATTTCTTACGTTCGAATATCATATTAGAGTACTATTTTTGATATTAGTATCACATTTTACACCGCAAGATAACGTTTTTATCTCGAAATACGGAATAAACAATGGAAAAACTGCGTTTACCAAGTAAAAAAACAGCAAAACGTAGCTTCGTAAACTACACAAAAATGCTTTATAGAACAAAAAAGGTATGACATGTAATCATACCCTTCAAGGGAGTAGTTTCAACCGTACCCCTTTATGAATTTCGTTCTATAACTTCCATTCACCACATTATTGGATCGGTTAAAAGCGCCCCTCCCAACCATTATTTCGTGATTCTTGATGTAATCGGAAGTTAAATACGTTAAATATTCACCTTTTCGTATCTAAACAGAATCCACATAGCCACTTTTCTACCGTTTAGAGCGTATAATACTGATAATCAACTAATAATAGATACTCTTCCTGTTTTAATTTAGCTCGTGAGGGCGCATTATTATATTTTGTTTTTAAGGGATGGCCTTTATCAGTAGATTCATAAATATAATTTTCTTCATTAACGGGCAAAACATATAAACTATCATTGGCTGAGTAGTTTTTTGCCATATAATTTAATACCTCATCTGGTAAATTCACACACCCAAAAGAGCCATTACGAGATCCTTTATTAAAAGCATCGCATCTTCCTGAAGGCATCGTATGAAGCATAGCTGCTAATTTTTTATTAGTATGAGTATTTCCTCTATTACCTTCATTGAATCGATAGGCAGGCTTCCCTTCATAACTACTCTAGGATAATGTAAAAATTCCTGCTGGCGTACTCCTTGCCTATTTTTCGTCATCATAAAAATTTTTACTTTGATCCTTGAACCATTATTAAGCAGTGGCAAAACGTGTGCCTTGATTTCATAAACTGTTGGCATCTGAACTTTTTACTCATCTTATATAAGATAAGCTGCTCTGCACTTTACTTGCACATAGGAATAAACGATGAAAATAAAAAGTCGTTGATCCTAAAGTACTGCAACAGACTTACGTATTTGGTCTAATAGGACAGAGAGTTTTTTGCTTTTCTTGGCTGTCCAATAGTTATATTGGGTTTGAAGTTCCACCCAAATATAAGCCTTAGTCCCCGTTGCAGCTTCTATCTTAAAAGCAAGTTCTGGAGTAACAGGACGTTTACCCTTTATTACTTCATTAAGTACAGAACAAGAAATGCCTATAGTTTCGGCAAACTTTCGTTGCGTAAGTCCACGTGCTTCTAATTCATCACCCAATAATTCACCGGGGTGAGTTGGCTCGAAAGGTTCTAAATCGTAAGGATTATATATATTGCTCATATCTTGCTTCTGTTTATTTGCATAATGCAAAAGTAATATGTATTTCTTGTATTCACAACGTTTGCGAACGTCTGTTTCGTTTGTAGTTTCTAATTTCGGACTAACATTTGCATTACGTTACGCCTCGGCACAATTCAAACTGCGTTTGGCTCTTCTCTCGGTTTGGTTGTAAATCATCTTTTATCGAATTATGAAGTGTGCAGTGGGACCATAAAAATAGTGCACTCTCGCGCGCACGCGCGTCCGGCATTTTATGCCCGTAATTGCTTTTGTCTGCACTAAATGTATTAAAAGCATTGATATTCAACGAAAAATGGTGTGTAGGCAAACACGAAAGGAACCTGCACGCCGTCTGCACTGTCTGCACTTTACCTGCACTCTACTTGCACTGCCTGCACTTTTGTACCGAAAACGCGCCGTGCAGATAGTGCTGCGGAGGACAAACGGTTACGGGAGGTAGACAAAGCTGTCACTCCAACCGAAAAAACTATGTCCCGTTACAGACATGACGCAGTGGCAGTGCAGATATGTTGTGCAGGTAGTGCAGAGAGTGCAAGCAGTGTGCAGGTAGTGCAGACAAAAAGTGCAGGTAGTGCAGACACAGTGCAGACAAAATGACGGGTTACCTACACACTTGAAGATGCTGATAATCAAGAATTTTCGTGCGATTAGTGCAGACAAGTGCAAAAGTGACAGCAAAACGTCTGACGTGTGCGCGTGCGCGAGGGAAACGTTGTCTGCACGTCCGACGATGGCACGCTGCCATAAATGTCATTCGTGACAGAATAAAAATTTTATGACAGGCAAATAATAACTTTGGCACACTTTTGGCATAATGAATGGCGAGCGCCTGCACAACGGCTTAAAAAACTGCGTGCGGCATTCACCCACAATAGCAATAAATCAAACAAATAACAAAACATAAGCAATTATGAACATTAAACCGTTAGCTGACCGCGTGCTTATCAAGCCCGCTCCCGCAGAAGAGAAAACTGCTGGTGGTATTATCATTCCCGACACTGCCAAGGAAAAACCATTGCAAGGCGAAGTGCTTGCTGTTGGTAATGGCACGAAGGACGAAGAAATGGTGCTCAAGGCTGGCGACACCGTGTTGTATGGTAAATATGCCGGCACCGAGGTAGAACTCGATGGCGAAAAGTATTTGATTATGCGTCAGAGCGACGTGCTCGCTGTTCTGGCATAAGTTAACAACCAATCACAACCCATTAAAAATAAGAAGCTATCATGGCAAAAGAAATAGTATATGATGTAGATGCGCGCGAACGTCTGCGCGAAGGTGCTGATGCACTTGCTAATGCAATAAAGGTAACCCTCGGCCCTAAAGGTCGCAATGTGGTAATCGACAAAAAGTTTGGCGCACCGCGCATTACCAAGGACGGTGTGAGCGTGGCCAAGGAAATTGAACTTGAAGACGCTTTCCAGAATGCTGGCGCACAGCTCGTTAAGAGCGTGGCTTCGAAGACTGGCGACGATGCTGGTGATGGTACCACAACGGCTACTGTGCTGACACAGGCTATCCTTACCGAGGGTATGAAGAATGTGGCTGCCGGTGCCAATCCGCTTGATGTAAAGCGTGGTATTGACAAGGCTGTGGCCAAGGTGGTTGAAAGCATCAAGGGCCAGAGCGAGCAGGTGGGCGAAAGCTACGACAAAATTGAGCAGGTGGCTACTATCTCTGCCAACAATGACCCCGAAATTGGTAAACTCATTGCTGATGGTATGCGTGCCGTAAGCGTAAACGGTGTTATCACCATCGAGGACGCCAAGGGCCGTGACACAGTGCTCAAGACAGTTGAAGGTATGCAGTTTGACCGTGGCTACCTTTCAGCTTACTTCGTTACCGACACCGAAAAGATGCAGTGCGTAATGGAGAACCCCTACATTTTGATTTACGACAAGAAGATTTCAAACATCAAGGATTTCTTGCCTATACTCGAACCCGCCGTACAAAGCGGTCGTCCTCTCTTGGTTATTGCTGAGGACGTTGACAGCGAAGCCCTTACTACATTGGTAGTTAACCGCCTGCGCACACAGCTCAAGATTTGTGCTGTGAAGGCTCCTGGTTTTGGCGACCGTCGCAAGGCCATGCTCGAGGACATTGCCGTACTTACCGGTGGTGTGGTTATCAGCGAAGACAAGGGCTTGAAGCTCGAACAGGCTACACTCGATATGCTTGGTTCTGCCGAGAAGGTGACTATCTCAAAGGAGAACACCACTATCGTGAATGGCAAGGGTGCCAAGGAAAACATCAACGAGCGCATCGGCCAAATCAAGAACGAGATTGCCAACTCAACCTCTTCATACGACAAGGAAAAACTCCAGGAACGTTTGGCCAAACTCTCAGGCGGTGTATGTGTGCTTGAGGTTGGTGCTGCCAGCGAAACTGAGCAGAAGGAAAAGAAGGACCGTTGCGATGATGCACTTTGTGCAACCCGCGCAGCCGTTGAGGAAGGTATCGTAACCGGTGGCGGTGTGGCTTACATTCGTGCCCAGAAGTGCCTCGAAGGCATGAAGGGTGACAATGCCGACGAAACTACTGGTATCAACATCATTCGTCGTGCCATTGAGGAACCGCTCCGTCAGATTTGCCGCAACGCTGGCATCGAGGGTGCTGTTATCGTGAACAAGGTGCGCGAAGGCGAAGGTTACTATGGCTACAACGCAAAGACCGAAGAGTTTGGCGACTTGCGTGCAGCTGGTGTGGTAGACCCCGCCAAGGTAACTCGTGTGGCTCTTGAAAATGCTGCTTCGGTTGCAGGCATGTTCCTCACTACTGAGTGCGTTATCTGCGACAAGAAGGAGGACAAGCCCGAAATGCCGATGGCTAACCCCGGCATGGGCGGCATGATGTAATGTATCAATCAAACTAAGTAACATACGCAGACTGCGCCCCAGCACTATGTAACGGTAGTGCGGGGGCGCAGTTTTTTTGTGTTGAGTTGTCCAAATGCGGAACCGTGTGGCCTCGTAGCTATTCACTCGATAGCCAACGGCTATCACCACGTCAAGATTGTACATCAGCAACTCGCCATGCCATTTGTCCGAAGGTGTTCGAATTTTTCTAATTGTATCGGACAAATGGGTCTCACCACTTTTGTCGATCTGGTCAAGATTATAGTTAATAGTAGGCACAGTAACCCCGAATAATTCAGCCATTCTCTGTTGTGACAGCCAAAATGTATTGCTATCAAAAACAATCTGCACCTGCACTTTCCCTCGTCCACCTCTCGAAGTCGCTCGAAAGGTGATTGAAGTTCAGGTATGTTGTTCATTTTTTGTGCCATATTGTCTCCGCATCAGTTTACAGTAGAATACAGGCTGCACCTCAGCATAACGTTCAAGCAAGCTTGAAGCACCGCATTCTCTTTATACACAAAGGTAAAAACGATCTTTGATTAGGTAAAAATATTGTCTGGACAAATAGCATTACTCAGAAACGTTTCGTATTTTTGCAGTGCTAGAATCCGCCACGCTTCCCGTTGATCAGCGTACCAGGGCGGAACTTTTTGTTTTTATACCTCATTGCTTTATTGGATACGACAACAGATATGAAAAGTTTCAACGATAAGAAAAAATAATAGTATGGCTAACGAACTGTTTACCCCAATAAATAGAAAGGTGGGCGACTTGCTCACAGACGTGAAGAATGGTCGCATAGGTTTGCCCGACCTTCAACGCCCTTTTGTATGGAAAGACAATAAGGTGCGCGAGCTGTTGGACTCTATGCTTAAGGGCTATCCCATCGGCTTCGTGATGCTTTGGGAGTCGCCAGCCGATTTTGCTAACAAAAAGCAGATTGGCAACAATGACAAGGATTGGCAGGAAGCACGCGACCTCGTTATTGATGGTCAGCAACGCCTGACAGCCTTGCTTGCAGCCATTAAAGGAGTGCAGGTGAAAGATTCAAACTATAAGGAACGTTATATCAAGATTGCCTTCAACCCTATAAAGCGCGAATTTGAGGTGTGGAGCCAGGCTTACGAACGTTCTACGGAGTGGATAAGTTCTATAAGTGAAGTGTTTGCTGCCAAAGACAACAATACAGTTTCAAGATTACGTCGCAACTACATAAAGCTACTTAACGAGAAGCGAGTGAAAGATGGTTTGGACGCGTTGAACGATGACGAAGAAATGATGATAGAAGACAACATCAACGAACTTCTTAACCTCTCAGACTATGTACTGCCGACTTTGGAGATAAAAGCCATCGCCAATGAGGAAGAGGTGGCTGACATCTTCGTGCGCGTGAACTCAGGCGGCCAAAAACTTACCGAGAAGAACTTTATTGAAACGTTGTTGGCTGTATATGACAATGACTTGCATATGCGCATCAACCAGTTCTGCAAAGATTCACGCATACCAAAGGACGGTACATCATACAACCATATTATAGAGGTAGACCCTGTGCATATCATTCGCACAACAGTCGGCTTGGCTTTCAAACGTGCAAGATTGAGATATGCTTATATGCTATTGAGAGGCAAAGACTTGAACACGCGCAAATCATCTGTAGAAACGCAGCAAGAGAACCTCGAAAAGTTTCGTAATGCTCTTGAAACCGTTATGAATCTCAATCATTGGCATGCCTTTATGAACATTGAGGCAGAAGCAGGCTATTTGAAGAGTTCTTTGATTTCTTCCGACAATGCTGTGATATTCTCTTATATGCTTTATCTTATTGGCAAGACAGAATACAAGGTGCAGCCTGTAGAACTCAAACGCATTATGCAGAAATGGGTGTTCATGGCAAATATCCGTGGTTTCTATACAGACTCTCCAGAGTCTACTGTTGAGCGACAATTGGCAGATTTGCGTGCCGTAAAAACAGCTGATGAATTTGTAGCCTATCTTGATGCTGAGATAAAGAATCAGTTTACCGAAGATTATTTTAGCGTCACATTGCTAAACAATTTGGTGACATCTTCCACTACGTCGCCTATATGGTATGGCTATGTGGCTGCGCTTAATGTGTTGAACTACCCTATGCTATTCAGCACCACACCCACATCAAAGTATTTTGTCGTGGGTGCCCATGGTACAAAATCGTCAATAGACATACATCATATTTTCCCAAAGCACTATCTAACTCTTCAGGGATATGAGGAGGACAGAGACCGCAATCAGATAGCAAACTATACTTATTTGGACTACTCAACGAATATCGACATATCGGACAATCCGCCAGTTGACTACGTTGAAGCGTATCGCAAACGCCTTGGCGAAGATGGTTACAAAACTGCCTGTGCGCAGAATGCTCTACCCGAGAATTTTGAGATGTTAAATTATCCCGACTTTTTGGTAGAACGCCGGAAACTAATGGCACAGCTTATCCGCAAGGCATACAACAAACTGTCTGAATAAAAATATACGGACTTATCACGTTTCTTTATATTGCTCAACGGTGAGACAAAGAACTTGTAAATCAGCTTAATTGAAAGGATTTTTGTGAAAATGTTTTTTTGTGCGCTTCAAGAATAATCCTAATCCATACACATATGGCGCAGGCTATGTTGCTCGGGCAGCCTTCCCGAATGGGTGGATGTTGCAGACAGCAATATGTCTACTGATGGCATACAAGAGACAAACGTTAGTACATTTCACCATACAAAGTAAAACAAATAGAAACTCATTGTTTAATGTCGGCATTACACATATTCAATCCATCGCACGATGAGGCGCTGGCGGCAAATTCGCCTCACTATTATCCCTCGGGCATAGCCCGCAAACTGGCGGCAGAATGGGGCACGCTGCCTGCAGTGTGGGCCGCTGCGGGCGATGCCGTTTGGTTGCCCGACGAGGCGGCTTTGCCCGCCGATGTGCCGCCGTTGTGGCGTAACAAGGTGCGCTTTGTGCATCGTGGCGATATGAATGCCACCTTTTGGCAGAGTATAGACCGCATAGAGCCTTGGGGGTGGGACCGATTGGTCTGCCAGCAGTTGCGCAAGGCTGGTGCTCCCGACAGTTTGCTGCCCACCGAGATAGAACTTGATGTTTACCGCGCCCTCAGCAGCCGGCGCACCACCACCGCAGTGCTGCCCTTGTTGCGCAAGACATTGAGCGACAGGGGAGTGCCCACTGTGGGCGGCTCGTATGTGGCAGAGTGTATGGACGACTTTGAACTGTTGGCGGACCAATGTGCGGTGACAGAGCATGCCACGGGCAAGGTGGTGGCCAAGAGTTTGTGGTCGTGCAGTGGCCGTGGGGTGTTTGTGATAGATGGTCCGATGTCGGCCTCTACTTCGGGGCGCGTCAAGCGTTTGTTGCGCGAACAGGGTGGCATTGAGGTGGAGCCGCACTACTGTGGCGTGTTGAACTTTGCACTCGAGTTTAATGCCGGTTACGACGGCAGTGTGCGCTATGCCGGTCTTTCGTTGTTCGACACCACCGAGACGGGGGGCTATACGGGCAACACCCTTGCTCCACAAGCTGCGCTCGAACGGGTGCTCGCCCGGCAGTTTGATGGTTTGGACATTTTGAAACAAATCTGCAGCGCGGTGTTGTCACAACATATTGCCACCCGCTACGAGGGCCCGTTGGGTGTGGACATGATGTTGGTAAAGACGGCCCAAGGCATCATGTTGCACCCGTGCATCGAGGTGAATTTGCGTCGCACCATGGGGTATGTGGCACTCGACGTGGCACGATCCGAATACGACTTGCCCTCGGTGCTGAGGCCGTTGTTTGGGTGATTTTTGTTGATGTGAATGCAAAAAGATGTGTGTTTTGTTGGGATAACTTGTTATATTGGGTATATTTGCAAACAATATATTGCAATTTATAATCTAACATCAATTAAGCTATGAAATTTACATTCAACAAACAATTCATGGTACTCATGTTCTTGTTGCTAAATTGTTTTGCGAGCTATGCCGCAAATGAATACTTGCTTACCAAACAAATCACCCTCAAACTAACTGAGGCTGGTACATTGCCTAACAAGATTGCGAGTAGCGAGAAGAATCTTGTTACGAACCTAAAAATAATCGGTGAGATAAATGGTACCGATTTGCGCTTTATACGTGAGATGGCAGGTTGTGACGTAGAAGGATATCGCACTTCTGGTATTCTCTCTGTATTAGACTTGTCAGAAGCAAGATTTGTAGCAGGAGGTGATTCTTATTACAAATATTATGGAGATGGTTGCTATACCAGCAATGATATAATTGGAAAGTATGCCTTTTGGGGCTGCAGTTCATTGACAAGTGTAAAAATTCCGTCAAGCGTGACTGAAATTGGAGAGGATGCCTTTTATTATTGATTTATTTCGATTTTCTTGATTATTCTTGCAGGATTTCCGGCTACTATCGTCATGGGCGGCACATCGTGGGTCACAACGCTCTGTGCTCCGACAATGCTTCCGTAGCCAATTTTCACTCCGGGTAGGATGGTCGAATTTATACCAATCCAAACTTTGTCTTCAATTACAATGGGACGACCGTAAGTAGCACTGCGGTTGTCTGGATTCACGTCATGATTGATAGTGATGAGATTGCATTTCGGACCGATAAACACCCCATCACCGATTGTGATTCCTCCACGCCCGAAAAAGGTGCAGCACTGCTGGATGAAGCATCTTTTGCCTATGGTTACAGGTTTGCCGTAATCAACGTAAAAAGGAGGAAGCACGGTTGTGCTTTCATCAAGCGGTTTGCCGAGGATACGCTTCATATACTCATGCACTTCAGCAGGTGTCTTGTAACCGGTGTTCATTTCGGTCGCAGTTTTCATGGTATCGAAAATGTCCGCAATCAGTTCGTCATATCCTTGATCATTGGGTGACACCATTTCTCCGTTCAGGTCTCTTTCAAAAATTTCGTTCATATCTTTGTTTTTTTTATTCTGATGCAAAGGTAAAAAGAGAGCCTCACAACAACTTTGTTGCGAGGCTCAAATCACTTTGTCATGAAGTTCAGATGCTAATTTGCATTAAAATGGGAATGTATTCTTGTTCATCGTGTTTCAAATTAGATATTAAATTTTACGGATAAATCTCGCCGGATTTCCCGCAACAATCGTATTCGGCTCCACATCGTGCGTGACGACACTGCCGGCTCCGACCACAGCATTCTCCCCGATAGTGACACCCGGAAGAATAGTCGCACCGGCTCCAATCCATACCTGACAGCAAATGTGAACCGGTTTGCAGGTAATGACATTGCGTTGTTCCAAATCGTGATTGTTGGATATGAGTTGCACGTTGGCGGCAATCATCACTTCATCGTCTATCGTGATTCCTCCGGCTGACATCATCAGGCAGCCGGGCATGACAATGACATTACGCCCGAATTTCACGTTGGCGGTTCGGACACCGGAGAACGGTATCTCAACACGGCAGTTTTCTCCAAGATGAGGAAAAACCTTGTGCAACAAATCTTGATACTCATCTGTATCCGGCATTGTATGGTTAAGCCGGAAAATATCTTGCCGCAGTTCTTTTGCTGCGGCAAGTTCCTGTTCTGTCAGGTTCAGACAGTCAATTCTAATCTCTTCCATGCGGTTATTCGATAACTTGTTTTGCCCATACTCCAGCCTGTTTTGCACCGCCGTTCAAAAGTTTGCCGTCTTTCCATACAGTTTTGGGATAGAGCTTTTTGAACTGCTTTACACTGTTTGTTATCGAACTGCCACCGGAAGTGGCAAATGGAATGACCGTCTTGCCCGAAAAATCATATTTTTCAAGGAATGTATTGACCGGACGGGGACACAAGTCCCACCAGATAGGGTAGCCGAGGAATACTATATTGTAATCTTTCAGGTCGATGATCTCTCCACCCAAAGCCGGACGCGACTTTTCGTCTGCCATTTCCACCGAACTGCGGCTTTTTTTGTTTTGCCAGTCGAGGTCTGCCGAAGTATAGGCTTCAACCGGAGTAATCTTATAGAGTTTACCGCCGGATTCATTAGCAATGGCTTCCGCCACTTTTTCAGTAGTTCCGGTACAGGAGAAATATGCCACAAGAATATTCTTGTTTCCTTCTGCCGTCTGTGCACTCAATGAGTTGCCCAAAGTGAATAATCCCATGATAATTAACGCTAATAACTTCATATTATTTTCTTCCTGTATTTAGAGCCTTATAACTAACCATAACTTACTATGACCAACTAACCATAAAGTCTTGATTTTCAATACTCTTTGATTTTTAACACTTTCTGAGTGCTTTTTGGCTGTTCCCGATTTTCCACATATTTTTGCAGCATATTTCTACCGTGGAGAATTTGCGGAGCTTTTATTTTGTCATATCGTGAACGTAGTTGACTAGGGTTTACAAGTGGTTACGATGGAGGACAGATTTGAAGCTGATAGGCAAAAAGCATTATATCGTGGACTGGAGTGACAAAGGTTGTCAATGGTTCACTTCCGTTTACTCCATCGGTGGAATACTCAAAGTATGTAGAACATAGCAATATCAAAGAGTATGAGACCGACAAGAAAATGTGAATTTTGTGGCAAGACATTCGTGCCAAGAAGCGGTATGCAGAAATACTGTTCCGAGGAATGTCAGGCAGAGGCAAAACGTCTTAGGAAGAAAAGACAGCAGGACTTGATTAACGGTATTGAGCCAATCATGGATCTGCAACATCAGGAGTATCTTACATTCTCAAAGGCAGCTGTGCTGATGGGATGCACCCGACAGTATATCTACAAACTTGTGGCTAACGGCAAGTTGAAGGCATCAAGATTGAGCAGCAGAATGGCATTCGTAAGAAAGGCTGATATAGAGAAGATGTTTGAGGGTAATCCCTACAAGCGTGTGGTTCCTGCCAGCAAGAGCAAGCTCAGTAAAAAGGCAAAAACAGAAAAGCTAACACAAAACCAGGAACCAATAAAATGGAAAGAGGAGAATGAGGTACTTGACTATTATTCGGGTGAGGAAGTGATGTCCATTTATAAGGTCAAGAAGTCTTGGCTCTATACATCCGCCAAGCGCAACCAGATACCGATGTGCCGTATCGCTGGTAAGAACTATTACAGCAAACGGCATATTGATGAGTTCTTCGGTACTGCCGTTGACATCCACTGCATCACCGAGTGGGTGACTGCTGATGATGTAGAGGAAGCCTTTAGCATGAGCAAGTCAGCACTTAGGGCATACACCTACCGCCATAAGATACCGACCAAACGTGAGTATGGTCGTACCTATTATTCCAAGGAGCATCTTGAAGAACTGCGCAGGACTGACCTCATGAGCGATGACAACTATTATACAACCGAACAGGTGCAACAGTTGTATGGTCTGACAAGTGCCAATATCTGCCATATTGTAAGAGTGCATCATATCAGCAAGGTAAAAGTGGGTGTAAAGAACCTGCTTTTGAAGACGGATGTGGAGCGTGCAATGGCAGAAAGGGCAGCAAAAGGACTGTGATTTCAAATGATTTCATCATTATCCATCAGTTACTATGAATAATTGGAGTCACGGAGATTTCATTCCGTTATTTTGCAGCCGTGAAGAGACACTTCACCACGAATAATCATCAATAATACATATCAGTTATGAGCAACATTTGCAAGACCGTATCATTGCGTACACGCAAAATCAAGGACGGACACATGCTGTCCTATTATCTTGACTATTATCCTGGCTATCGTGATGAGAGCACGATGAAAGTCATCCGCCATGAGTCGCTTGGCATCTACATCTATGCCAAGCCGAAGAACCAGATGGAACATAAGTACAACCTCAATCTTACGGCAAGAGCCGAGGCGATACGCTGCCGTCGCTTCGAGGCTATCGTCAACGAGCGTTATGATTTCTTCGACAAGGAGAAGATGAAAGGAGATTTCCTCGCCTACTTCAAGAGACTGGCGGACAAGAAGAACTCCAAGTGGCAACACGTCTATATGCACTTTCGTACATTCACGCAAGGTAAGTGTACCTTCGGGGAGATAAACGTGGACTTGTGCAACAGATTTCGTGAGTATCTGCTGACAGCACCACAGGGACTGCATAAGAACAGAAAGCTGCATATCAACTCAGCAGCCAACTACTGGTCAACGTTCCGTGCTTCAATCCACACTGCCTATCGTGACCGCAAGATAAAGGAGAACCCGAACGGTTTCTTGGAGCGTATCGAGACAATCCCGACTGACAAGGAGCATCTTTCACAAGACGAGGTTATCCGCTTGGCATCCACACCATGCTCTGCTCCTGCCTTGAAGCGAGCCTTTCTGTTCTCTTGTCTAACGGCATTGCGAAAGAGCGACATTAAGAAACTCACTTGGGAGGAAATACAGCCATACGGCAGCGATGGTGTGATGTATGTCACTACACGAATGCAGAAGACAAAGGACATCGTGCATAACCCAATCAGTGAGGAAGCCTTGGAACTGATAGGCTATTCACCGGATAAACGTGGCAAGGTGTTCCCTGATTTCAAAGACTCCATGACGCAGGCACCATTGAAGAACTGGCTGAAAGATGCAGGGATTACCAAGCATATCTCCTATCATTGCTCACGCCACAGTTTTGCCTGTCTCCAGCTCGATGCAGGAACAAGTATTGCCGTAGTGCAGCGCTATCTCGGTCACAAGAATGTGGCAACAACAGAGGTGTATGCCAAGATTTCCGATGCCCAGAAGCGTGCTTCGGTTGGCTGTATCACCTTGAAGAAGTAACCATTTGACAATAACACGCAGAAAAGGACTGTTGGAATGATAGTGTTCCAATAGTCCTTTTCTCGTGTATGCTCGGCATGAGCATTGTCTAACGGGTGCAAGTCCCGAGTAAGCCCTAATAGCGGGAATTACAT
>OMDB01000659.1_pt1 | contig 14450 bp, 18 predicted proteins | sample 1645161 | NCBI WGS metagenome assembly OMDB01 (sample SAMEA103958135, study PRJEB25191) | human gut metagenome
CAATAATGAGAATACAAAGTTTGAGCTAAAAACAGTCAGTATGTTCTACAAGGAACTTATAGAGCAATACACACGGGAGGATAAATGTGGAAACCGTCTTATCTATAAAGGCTCATTCAATTCACTCAAAGTTTTCACTAATGGGAAATTGGATATTCCATTTAGTGAAATAGATATTGCTTGGCTTAATAAATATGAGAAGTGGCTACGCTCCAAAGGTAATAGGGAAACTACAATCAGCCTGCTCTTTCGTACTCTCCGTAGCGCATACAATAAAGCCATCAAAGCTAAGTGCGCCCGAAAGTCCGATTATCCGTTTGATGATTACAAGATTAACAAATTCGATACCACTACCCAAAAGAGAGCCATTGCCAAAACAGACGTGCTGAAATTCACAACAGAAGTGCAGCCCATCGGAAAGCAACAATATATGGAGTTAAGCAAAGACATATTCGTGTTCAGCTATCTATGCGGTGGAATCAATTTCACAGACATAGCTAATCTGACAAACGAGAATATCCAAAATGGCAGGCTACACTATATTCGTCAAAAGACAAAAAAGCCAATCAAGATAGGAATACCGCAAGAAGCCATGCAGATAATCGAAAAATATTCAAAGGAGAGCAAAGGCTATCTATTTCCGATTTTAGACAGTAAGATACATAAGACCGCCCTACAAAAACAGAATAGAATACATAAGATATTAGGAAAGGTCAATAAGAATCTAAAACTACTTGCCGCACAACTTGGAGTTGAATCCAACTTGACAACCTATGTCGCCCGGCACTCATTCGCAAGCGTCCTAAAGAAATCGGGGGTAAACATCGCATTGATAAGTGAAGCATTGGGACATTCAGACTTAGCCACCACTCAAATATACTTGGATAGTTTCGATAATGAGCAAGTGGATGAAGCCATGAAGAACCTACTATAACCTCAAAATAATCCTATTTGTGACTATTACAAGTGGGATTATTTTTCTATTTTTGGCAAAAAGCAACAACCATGAAAATTGATACATCCTTATTAAGAACAATCCTGCCGCTTTTAGAAAGTTGTTACGGTTTCAAAATTCAAGAAATCCAAAGCGAACTTTTGATGATGTATGATAAACAATCACAAGAGGGACGACTTGACAAAGAGCTTCATGAGAAACATTCCTATGAAGAGGGTGAACACAAATATATAAGAGTTACAGATTATGCCTTGGCTACAGAAGACAAGGTGATAATTACTACAACCAATAACTTTAAAGAAAAAGCTGAAACCATTATTGCTTTATGCAAGAATAATTTAAGGCAAGATGAAACATATTACAAGAATATTGCTTCAACATTAGTTGTTATGGCAGCAATTCTGAACCGCAACGAAAATGGACTGTCACCTAATGAAGATATAGACGAGATTAATTGGAACATTGACACTTATGCTTTGCAAGTAAGACCAGACCTCTTACGATTGTACATAGCAAGACATAAAGGGAAAAACAAATATCACAAATCTTGCTATATTAAATTCGGATATGCAACAGAATCAGTTGAAATCCAAACAATGTACCCTTGGTTTGAAAAGATGTTAGACCACTACCTATACAAATTTCTTAGAGTAGAAAATGTGGAGGAAGCAGAAAAAGAGTTGCAACAGATATATGGGCAAAAAGTTGGCGCAAAACTTAATGAAACAGCAGCCCGTCTTATTTGGGGTACATATCATTTACTCCAAACCGTCCCCAGCATAAAATCCTCAAAGAAAAATTCTGTAACAAATGCGCAAAGCAGATTTATTCACGAGTACCTTAGTATTTTAGGACTAATAGACCCCATTGAAGTTGAACCTCTATCTATTCGTGGTCGCTTAAACAACCTCTTAAAGAAATACAGTACCATTGAAGAAGTATTGGATAAACGTTCTTATAAAAGTTCACCTAACAACAATAATGATTGGAAGTTATTCTAAACTTTCATATCATTAATAATCAAAGCATTCCTTTTTCAAGAAGGAGTGCTTTTTTATTGTGGTAAAAAACTACTCTTTTCTTAATGGAATTATTTACCAACCTACCTGAACAGGATTTCAGAAATTTGCACCGTAATCAAAAACGACAAGGCGCTAAAGTCAGAGATTGCCCCGATTGCTCACGGGAGGTTGAGCAAAGAGTTTACTAACCATCAAAAAAAGGAAGAAGATGGAAAAAGTAAATAAGGTGGCGACCTCTAACGCAACAGAGATTATGAAAGCAGTCAATGGTGCTGCAAGTGCAGAAACCCTTTTGATTGGCTTCACGGAAGAACCAATCTCCGAAGGAGACTTTGAAGATTCGGAATCCACAGAGTTAGGTAATTTAAATTTTGAACTTTAAACGAAGAATGAATTATGGAAAAGAGTAATAATTTAGAATTATTGCCTATGGCAGAAAACGATTACGGTTTTGATTTCAGCTTTCCGGCTGAACAATCACAAATGCCCTATGACAACAAGGGAGCATATGACGAGTTGGGCAAGGATATGAAAAGATGTGATGTTTTATCCCTGCGTTTCTACAAAGACAAGAATACCAGCCATGCGTGTGTACAGGTGGAATCAAAAAACGTCTCCCCGTACAAGCTACAACTGAATCCAGCCTTATTTGCAGGACTGATGCAGTACATTGAGAATGGCAAATCGTTTGAGTGTGACCCTACACCAATGGACGCAATCACAACAGACGACGAAACCTACAAAACTGACATGCTGAAATTATTCGTCAATGCGAACAGGATGATTCAATGGACACCATTGTTTCGGGAGCGTAACGGAAAGCTAAGTGGTACACATATCGCCAAATATGGCAAGGTGTTCTTTTATGTGGAATGCACAGATGGGTTGCTTGAATGGCTCCGTGAGAGGAAACAGGCTATCTAAAGATGAACGAAAGGGGGATTTCCTACAATCCCTCTTTCTATTATCAACAATTCAAATGGAATTATCATGAATATTCAAAATATCATTGTAAAGAAACAAGGGAATAGAATCCCTTATCTGACAGAATTACTGCCAAATGGTGAAATTCCGACCAATACAATCCTGCACAAAAAACTGACAGGGCTTGGTGCGACCTTTTCCGAACTGAAAGCAAGACGTAACTCTATCATCATTGAGCCAAACCGTCCGGTAATCATAGGTAAGTGCGAAGACCCCGAACACCGAAATGACAACTTGTTTGGAGTTTATCATGGTGTCTATACCGATGACATTATTGATTACATAGAAGAAAGCAAGGGCAAGTTTCTGAAAATACTGACAACACCGGAGAGTTTTCCCAAAGTGGAAGAAGCATTGAGAGCTACCGACATTGAAATTCGGTTCGACTGCTTCCTGCTATATGACGAATGCCATAAAATTATCAAGGATTCGGATTACCGACAAAACATAGCACTACCTATGGACTTATTCTTCGAGTGTGAAAACAAGGCATTGGTATCTGCCACACCTATAGACTTCACAGATCCACGCTTCGAGAGTTTCCAACAAATTACATTAGCCCCGGAATTTGACTACACCAAAGACCTTTTTCTGCATATCACAAACAATGTGTTACAGACCGTCAAAGAAACACTTGAAAACTTGGAAGGTAACACTTTTATATTCTGCAATTCTACAGACATGATTTATAATCTGATGAAACAACTCGGCTTGTTCGATGAATCTGCTGTGTTCTGTTCTACCAATAGCGTGAAGAAGCTACGGAATGACAAGGATGTGAAGTTCAAGAACGCACACGAGGATTGGAAGCCCAAATACATGAAACGTTACAACTGGCTTACCTCACGTTTTTATAATGCGGTAGATATTAAGCTGGACGAGAACCCCAACGTTATCCTGCTATCCAATTGCTACTTGGCTGAATTTACTACAATAGACCCATTCACGGATTCAGTACAAATAGCGGGAAGATTTCGCAACGGCATCAGTTCATTAAAGCACATCGTGAATATCAATCCGAACTTTCGTGTACAAGGTAAAGAAGAAGTTCGAGGGTACATAAGAGGGCTTGAAGCGGCACATCAAATCTTGAAGCAATTTCACGACACAGCTCCTGATGCAGAAAGAAGAAACATTTGGTGGGAATATATCACTTGCTCTCCATTCAACAGGTTTCTTGACAGTAACGGACAAAAGAGTTACTTTTTAATCGACAACTATGTGGATGATGAAGTGGTGAAAGGATACTATAGCGATAAGACACAGCTATATTCGGCATACCAACAATGCGACACGTTTAATGTCTATATGGAGGAACGGATATATAGGCTTGGCGATTATGAACGATTGAAAATGGAAAATCCGAAGCTGACTGTTAGAGAAAAGCGTATGCAGATTGTCGAACTGTTAGAAATGCTTGGTGCTTGTGAAACACAGATGGAGATTGACTATCGGAAAGAACTTGAAGAATCAGACCCATTCATAGTGGAAGCCTATAATACAGTGGGTAAAGCAACCATTGAACATTTATGTTATCGGGAAACAATGATAAGGGAAGCCATGATATTGAAATGCTACCATGAAAAGAGTACAGGCACAGAGGCTATCCAACTCATCAGGAACTCTTTTAAAGAGAATACTTGGTATGCTGACAGTTTTATAAAGAAAGAATTGCAACGGATATTCAAGCTGCTTGGCATCAAATACCCGAAAGCTGTCACATCCCATACTATCGGTGATTTCTTCGAGTACGAGGACAAGCCGACAAAGAAGAAAAGAGGAAAAAGACTTTATAAGTTCAAATTCTAAGAGGTGACAAAAATATAGAAAAAGTACTTTAAAAGGGGTGATTCTGAAAATGTCACCCCAAAAATAACAACATAAAACTGATAATTATATGTTAAACCTAAGAAAAGGGGATATGTACAAGTTCATTGATTTTACTTGGAATCCCATTAAAGGAAAATGCCTGCACGATTGCAGCTATTGCTATATGAAGCAGATAAATCCAAATTCCAATCCGCCAAGATTGGCAGAATATGAACTTAATACAGACCTTGGCTGTGGCAGGTCTATCTTTATAGGCAGTTCCACGGATATGTTCGCAGAAGACATATCATCCGAATGGATTAAAAGGGTGTTGGATTATTGTTATCAGAATAGTAACATGGAACAACCAAACACTTATCTGTTGCAGTCCAAGAACCCCAAGAGATTTTTGGAATTTATCAATCATCCGCTTATGAAACGTGTGGTATTCTGCACGACCATTGAAACCAACCGTTTCTACCCGGAGATAATGAATAATGCCCCGAAGATTGGGGAACGGGTGGAGGCTATGGAAGAAATAGCAAGTCTTGGACGCTCCACAATGGTAACGGCAGAACCTTTGATGCAGTTTGACCGTGAAGAAATGGCAACTTTTATCAAAAGATGCAGACCTAAGCTGGTGAACATAGGAAGAAACTCTTGCAGAAGAACTATACTGCCTGAGCCTACCCCAAAAGAAGTCCAGCAACTCATTGCGGAACTGAAATCGTTTACCAAAGTAAACGTGAAAGATAACGCTTTGGAATGGTGCAAGTAACGGCAGAGAAAGGAAGCTGGAGGAAGCCTGCAATATGGCAGAATCCAGCTTTCGCCTTTTAGTCAGAGTTATATAGCCTATACTTTATAATATACCACATATACCTAATACCATTAAAAAGACTATCTAACTAAAGAATCACCCATATTCAGTTTGGCTGAAAGTCAAGAGAACAGATATATAAGGTACTTAATACAGAAAGCCCCCTCCCCATTCAGTCAGTAAGCTAAAATATATAAGAGTGTCTGCCTTTACGGACTACGTGCCCCTTAGTCCCCCCTCTGTACATTGATATAAAAAGAATTATTAATCATTTAAACTTTTATCAATATGAGAAATTTAGTTATCATGCCAACAGAGAGAAAAACTTTGAATTTAGGTGAGTATGCAGAAGAAGCAACCATTATTGAAGAAACTGCAATATCTAACAAGTCTTTACATTTCATAGAGGCAAACACACAAGAAGTTTCTTTAAGTCACTTGAAAAATGACTGCATTACTCCAGTGTTTGCCAAAGACAATGAGCTTACAGTAAACCATGCTGCATTTATTGAAACTGTTTGGGAAGCTGCAAACTCCTACTACAATGGTGAGGCTATTGGAACACCCAATATTCGTGTTAGTCATGTGATTAAGGGTCGCATTCCCGAAGCTATCCATAAGCCAGCCAACCAACTGTTGGAATCTGACAAGACCATTTATTATGAGAGGGCAGCTTTCAGCATTGATGTTCCTACAATCTATGAAACGGTTGAGGGTAACAAGTTGAACCTTTCAATAGTAGGGGTTAGAGCCTATAACCAAATGAATCTGTATTCAAAGAAAGTTCCAGAGTTGTTTAGGTTGGCTATTGGCTTTAAAAACCAAGTTTGTTGCAATATGTGCATCTTTACAGACGGTTACAAGGATGATTTAAGAGTGAGCAATACAAGTGAACTTTACCGTTCTGCTTTGGAACTGTTCAACAACTACAATCCTGCCAAACATCTGTATCTGATGCAACAGTTGGGCAATACCTCAATGAGTGAGCATCAATTCTGCCAAATATTGGGCAAAATGAGACTTTATCAGTGTTTGCCCAATGGCTACCAAAAGAGAATGCCAAGAATGTTGCTTACTGATACACAAATAAACAGTGTTGCAAAAGCCTACATTAATGATGAGAACTTTGGCAGCTTTGGAAATGACTTGAATATGTGGAAATTTTATAATTTGCTCACTGGAGCAAATAAAAGTTCATATATTGATAGTTTTTTAGACCGCTCTTTAAATGCTACTGAAATGGCAGTTGGAATTAATGCAGCCTTGCATGGGGATGAGCATTACAAATGGTTTATTGACTAATTAATGAGAGGACATCTATTTATTAGGTGTCCTTTCTTATCTATTTTACAAACCTTTTAAATAATGAGATATGGAATTACAAGAAAGCCGTGAATATAAGGCTGCAAAAGAATTGGAAAGAGCTTTGAATGATATGAGTTGGAATCCTCAAAAATTTGCTGAAAGTACAAGATATTATCACCGTACATTACAGCAGGAATTAATGAAAACCATTGTGGCAATCATTAAAATGGTTGGTGATAAGGGGTACAGAACAGACCTTAGAAATCAAGCCTCACATGAACTTTGCAGAAAGATTATTGACAGTGGGGTATTGGATGATTGTTACTTGCCTTTTATATAATGTAATGAGAGGACATCTATTTATTTAGGTGTCCTTTCTTTTTTATTCACTTAAAAATACTACAAAATGGAAGATAATGGAAAACTAGTACTATGGGGTGCATTAGTAGTTATACTACTGATAATAATTGGCATCATTAATCCCTTTTTGCTGATACTGATTATCACTATCTTTACTTATCTGCAATCTTAGTTACACTTTCTAATAGAAGTGAAAGTAATTTGAGAATCAAGCTATTACAAAATGATTCCCGAATTAACTTTCACTTTTATAGTCAAACCTACAAAATTGAAACAACATGAGTTTGAAAAACAGCTATACAACAAGTGACTGCCTACAATGGGACAGTGCTACAAACTTGGTGAGAAAATTATATAGGGATAAGAATTATAGAATAAGCCTGCTTGTTGGGTGTGGCATATTTTTTGGTTTACGCATCTCTGACCTACTACAACTTACTTGGGAAATGCTTTTGAGTAAAGATGCAAAGTTTACCATTACTGAAAAGAAAACAAGCAAACGTAGGGAAGTGAGAATTAATAAGGAGTTTCAGAAGCATATCAAAGACTGTTATACAGCTTTGAATATTCAAAACTTGAATGAGTTCTGTTTTTTATCGGGAAAAGGTAAGAACAAGGTCTATTCTATCCAATGGATAAACATTGTACTTAAAGAGCTGAAAAGCAAATACAATTTAAAGATAGACCATTTTTCTACCCACTCACTTAGAAAGACTTTTGGCAGAAAGGTTTTTGAATCCTCTGAAAATGCTGAATTGGCTTTAGTTAAACTGATGGAATTATTTAATCATTCAAGTGTTACCATAACTAAAAGATACTTGGGACTTAGACAAGAAGAACTGTTAAATACTTATGACTGTTTGAGTTTCTAACTACTGCTTGGAATGGGACAAAGTTTGAAATTTCTGTTGTTATCATACCATTTTCAGAAATAAAGAACTTTGTCCCGTTCTCTAATATACAATAACTTTCAAAAACTGCAATGTAAGAGAAACTGTAAATAATGGTTATATCTAAATTTGATAGGGCATAGTTCCAAGCCAAACAGATTGCGATAACGTAATTAGTTCCGCATCGGTGCAAGCGTAAGAAAATTATCTTTTTAAAAAGGCATGATATTGCTTGTAGTTTATGGTATGTGTGATTTTGGAGACTACTTATATACCGTATCAATTTACTGATTATTTAGCTATGCCATAGAATAATTTCTGAATTACGCAAATATTTGCAAGATATTGAAATACAGTTCGTTTTGATAATTCAAATTAAACATATAGCTTTGCAGTGTTCGTTTACAAAATCCCATTTATTTAATCATTTAAAATTTATCAGCTATGAGTAATCTAAAAACTTACTTCAAGAAAAGTGTGTCCGTATGTAAGAAAAGTTCTGCCTATATAAGAGCTATACCTGTTCTTACAAAGGCACTATATCATGCAATGGTGGGCAATGGAAATTATGAGGTCTCATTTACCAAAATAGGGCGCAAATGGTACTGCAATGTTCCAGGCTTTCCCAAAGAACTGTTCGAACATACGCTCATGGTTGGTGGTGCATCCAACTATCTTGAATATTATTCCCGTGGAGAAAATGAGATTGTGGCTACTATCAGAATTGCTAAAGAATGGGAAGATAAGTTTTATTGCGGAGTTAGATTATATAAGGTAAGTTCCACCTTAACGGGTGGTGCTTTCTATAAAGACCCAAGCGGAAATTTTGGTGAAGAACTTTGGCTTTGTCCCGTTACCCTATTCTTATTGGGCAAATACCCGAAACTAATCTTTATCTATAAGATTAACAAGAACTACCTGCATTGTCCTATCTGTATTGAGTGATTGGGCAAATTTATCCTCACAGATACCGCTATAATTGCAAATGAATCATTAATTTTGTGGTCTAATTAACTAAAAACACAATAGATATGGAAGATATGTTCTCTTTAGGAAGTGTTATATTATGGAATAATATACAGTGTGGTAATGATGGTGCTACAGATGGAGAGGTTGCAGAATTATTTGTTTCAAAAGTTTTAGGCTCTGTTGTTCTGAAATTGAAATACGAAGATATTGTCTATGCTGTATCAAATGATGATATACATCCTATTATTTTCACCGCAAATACGTTAAAAGGGAAAAAATATTTTATCTACGAAAATTTTAGGATTTTGAAACGCAATATAGAAGCAATAAAATCAGAGTAATCTTATCCATATATTAAAATCAGAGTTTGCGGAAACGTGAACTCTTTTTTTATACCTATTATGAAGATTAGATAATTCTCCCATTCATTAGTTAGTTAGGCTACAAACCTATATACCTTATAACCTCTAATAGGACTGAATTTTTCAATCGGCAGAATCTACGGGTACTTTTTTCGGGAAGAAATCTTCTTATAGTCCCCATTCAAAAAAAGTACCTGCTTAATAGCTAATACTGAAATACCTTGAAAATATAGTTGAAACTGATATACTCAGATTCCCTACTACCTCTCTTTAACTATTAAATCCTATCCTTGTTCAATAAAAATATGAATTATGAAACTTTATTGTGGAATATTTGCAAGCGATAAACTATTAATATATATCTTTGCAGTAAATATTTATAAGAGGTGTTTATCAGTATGATAAGAGTTCCCACACCTTATTTTTTATCCGCTTTCTTCGGGGAATTGGGAAGCATATCTGACAAAAGATATGACATATATTATCGTCTTTCTCATTCTAATTGTCATTTGGAAGGCAGTTGAAGAACAGTAACTACATAATAACCTCAATACTTAATTCTACTATGGCGGAAATTTCAGACATACTCAAAATAGGTAAAGATAAATACTTAGAAAAGAATCTTGAACAGAAATGTGGAAATCCTTTTAACGAATGGATTCCTTATGATATTATCAGTTTTAGGTGTTATGTCGAAAATGGAATCAAAAAATATGAAATCTATGGTGAGGACATATATAGCCGTATAGAAAGGATTAAAATTAGACCTTGGAGATATTTAATAAGCCAAGAAGATGGAGAATTTGCTATAAAATACGGTATAGAATCATATTTTATATGGCGTAATTTTTGGGTGTCTAACTATCTTGAATATCAAGGATTTGACTGTCGAATACATCATGATTCAAATTATGATTGTTCTAATTATGATGATAGAATTAAAGAATGCGATAATGATATAAAAGACTTTTGGAAAGACTTTAATAAAGAGCTAAATCGTAGAATAGAAAAACTTGAAGAAAAAGACAGAAATAATGAAGATAGGCTTTTTTACACAAAGGTACGGTTAATGGTAGAATATTGTTGGGGATTAATAAATACTGAATGGGGAGATTTGATTGGTGGTGTTCGTTCCAGTTTTTATTGGCAAAGAAAAAGAGAGGAAGAAGAAGAGAAAAGAAAACAAGAAGAAATTGACAAGAAACTTGAAGCCGAAAGACAAGAAGCCGAAGCACGTAAAGAGAAATTTAGATTCAACCAAAGGAACAAGCATCCACTTGATTCTACTATATCCTTTCGTGCATCTGACCATCTTTATATAGTAAATGGAGTTTGTTTAGAATCTGTAACAACCTTTGTTAGTAGCTGTTTCCCGAAATTTAATACAGAGCTTCATGCAAAACAGAAAGCTGGAGCATTAGGAATATCCGTTCAAGAAGTAATAGAAATGTGGGAACGCAAAGGAAAAGAAAGCAGGGATTTGGGTACTGCAATGCACAAAAAAATAGAGAATTATTATCAAGGTATTGATTCTGCAAATGATGATGCTTTTAATTTGTTTAGAATATTTGCGAACAACATTAAATTAGTGCCATATCGTACTGAATGGGCTGTATATGATTGGGAGTACAAACTTGCAGGGACTATTGATTTCGTAGATTATCAGAATGGAGAATATACAATTTATGATTGGAAACGAAGCGATAAAATCATAGCCAGTGGTATGCCTATAAAAACAAATAAATATGGAGAAAAAGGAAATTATCCTTTAGAGCATATAGATAACTCACCTTATTATCATTATGCGTTACAGTTAAGTCTATATAAATTCATTTTAGATAGAAATTATGGTATTAAAGTTGATAAATTAAGATTGGGTATCTTTCATCCTACATATAACAAACCATATCTCTTGGAAGTTCCATATCTTGAAAATGAGATTAATACTATTTTTAATTTGCGTTCAGAAGTTATATTTTAATTATAGAGTTATGGCAAAAATATTCTATATTATAACATTAGCTATATTACTTATGTCTTGTAATTCTAATAATGGTAAGACAAAACAAGTTTCTACCATAGACAGCACTTTACAAGTAAGAGTTGATTCTATCCTGCAAAACAAGCTGTCCGAACTTGGTGCTACGGTAGGGCAAGTTATCGTAATGGAAGTACGGACGGGAGAAATCAAGGCTTCTGTTGGTTCTGATTCTATTCTGCAAGAATCGGGATTAGTGCGTATCGCTTCACTTTTGGCAGTATTGGAAACAAAGGCAGTCAAACTATCCGATTCGATAGATGTTGCAGATGGTGTCTTAGCTATTGGTAAAGATACATTGTGCGACCATAATTGGTATAGGGGTGGATATGGGAAAATCACAGTGGAACAAGGTTTCGGACTTGCATCCAACATCGCCAACTATAAGATAGTAAAAAAGGTATTTGAGAATGAACAAGCCTTTTCGGAAACACTTGCAAAGTACGGTTATCAAGTGAAAGATACAAGCCTTGTTTATAATCCTTTGGGATATGGCATTCTCACCACTCCATTACAGAACTTGACTTTCATTAATAACATAGCTAAAAGTAACACTACCATAAAAGAAGCATTGGCATATTCTGTTTCTGATGGATTAGCCAAGCCTGCCCAATCAGATAAAGTTAAAGTAGCTGGAGCAACGGGAACAATTCAACTTCCGAACGGTGAATATGCCGTAGAATTTTGCGGTTACTTCCCTGCCGATAATCCGAAATACAGTGTTATCGTTACCATTAATAAGAAGGGATTACCTGCAAGTGGTGGACTGATGGCTGGTGATGTGTTTAGACAGATAGTGGATTACATAAACGAATAACAATCTAAAGTGAGCAGTATTTGTGGAAACTCTTATGCTGTTTATTCTTACTATAAACGATAAAATTAAATAATTATGATTACAGCAGAACATAGTACAGCTGGCATAAATGCAATGTTGGATAAGTACAATTTATCAAAAGAAGAATTTTGGAAAGACCCCGAAAAATTTCTTGACAACATTGAAAATACAGTTGTGCGAATTATGATAGAAGCAGCCATGCAGCTGTGTTAATTCTTATATCTCAGTTCAATGCAAATGACAATAGAAAAAATTAAAGAAATAATTAAGGATATTCCAGAGGGAAGTAAAGGGCTTGCAATGGGACATCCTATTTTAGAGGATGTGAATTATCATCTTCAACAACTGTTATTGAAATGGGAGTTTGATTCTGAACTTTTTAATGAGGTCTTATCAACTTTAGAAAGAAAGGTACAAACAATTCGTGAGTATCAAAGAGGAGAATATAAAGATACTATATTTGAACACATGACTATAGAAAAATGGTTAAGTCCTGCAAGAAAGGTAGATTGATTTATGAGAAGATTGCTATTTATCATTATTGGGCTACTTAGTTTAGCGGCTTGCAAAACAGACAAAACATCTGTTCTGCAAGAATTTGAGTGCTTTAATCAGCCACATATCTATATAAAGTACAAACAACCGATAAACGGATATACAGTAAAAGTAATGTGGCTGCAATATGGTGAGGTAGGTAATGCCCTATTCTGTTTAGAGAAACAAGGAGTACAATATTACTACTTTGCGGAGAAATGGACTGATAAGATTCTGTATGATAAGGGTAACACATATCCGAACAACACAGTTATAGAGTTGGATTATACGGCTAAATTAGAGAACGAAGAATACCTTTCGGATAGTTCTCCTTTCTTCTTTTCAGATGTTGATTTTGACGGAGAAGATGAGTTTATTATCAATCGCTATAAAAGTGGTTCAAGGGATTCCAATGCTTATGATGTGTACGATGTCAGCCCATACGGTTACTTTATACAGAAAACAGAAGCACCATTTACAGAGTTGGAAAACAGACAATGTAAGTTTGATTCAGAGAACAAGACCATTACAGTTTTTGGCTCTAATGGCTGGAACAATATTACCAATAAGACCTATCAATTAAAAGACGAAAAATTTGAATTGGTAAAATTAGAATAACTATTTAAAAATCAAACAGAGATGAAAACTTTTAGATTAATTGGAATGGCTTTACTAGCCGTAGTAATGTGTGTGAATTTCACTTCTTGCAGTGATGATGATGAAGAAGAAACAAGTAGTGAATACAAACTACTTTTAGGAACTTGGGAACGGTCTGGATATGACACTTCTAATGGCGGCTTTAATTGGTCTGATACCTATTCTTTTAAATCAAACAATACCTATAGTTATCGGCACACAGAAGCTAACGAAATTGATGATTATAGTGGGAAGTTTACCTATGATGCTGATACGCATAAAATCACTTGCTATGAGGGTAATTCTAATATTGTGGATGAAGAATACTTTATTGCAGAGGTTAATTCAACTACATTAAAACTTCGGGATTGGAGTGATAGTAATGATGATATTGAAATTTATACAAGAAAATAGTAGTAAGCAAAAAGCCAACCTACCCATTTGAAGTATGCACTTCAAACAACGGATAAGTTGGCTTTTTCAGTTCTGAACAAACATCTTATTAACTACAAAACTATGTGTTTCACAAGCATATTTATAGATGCAGAGAACACAAAACAATAAGAGTAGATTTTCCAGCAGGTAGATTTTTGAGAAGAAATAACTTTATATATCTACTACTGATTTCTATACCTATACGATATTATGCAATGGCAATACAATATATGAATACTTCTTCAGCAGAGGAAAAGCTACACTATACTATTATACACTATATCATTAGATAGATAAAAAACTGATAGTCAAAAGCAAAACTATAAGAAAGAATCATTGGATAACAGCACAATATTGACTAACTTTGTGGTGCAGTTCAATGCTGCAAAGAGATTATTAATTTATTGTTGAATTTATCTTGTTTACGTGTAAACCAACATGTAAACCGCAACTTGAAAGGACTTCTTCTAAGAAGATATAAGCGGCAGTAGCT
>OMDB01000665.1_pt1 | contig 14353 bp, 7 predicted proteins | sample 1645161 | NCBI WGS metagenome assembly OMDB01 (sample SAMEA103958135, study PRJEB25191) | human gut metagenome
GAAGTGGGTGGGGGAATTATGTGCCTTTATCTAAGCTTAAATGAAAGAGCCGTGTAGAAAAAACCCATGGTATGACATCGTGATGTTTAATGCGTGGGAATGTCTATACAATATTTGGGGTCAAAAAATATGAGTCAAACCACTTATTATAAGTGGTGATACTTACCTCTTATTAGGTTAAAAATATATAAATTATGACAAATTCGTATAGTATATTTTGAATAAATTTATATATTTGAACCATAAAATGAAAAACACTTATTTATATGTAAAATAATGATGGCTTTAAATCTTTTATTGTGGAGTTAATTAAATGTTTGTTTTAAACTAGTTTTAGTTTTTATATTTTATTAAAAACGGAAGTTGCATTCTTTTTATGCTATATGGTTACTTTATCTGCATATTATGATTGTTAAATTAAAACTATGGGCTAATAAAGCAGACTTTACCTTGTTGATTGTTACCTGTTCTAATAATTCGATTCTTAAATAATTTTTATTTTTAATAATTTTGTTATATCCATGAAGACAGACTTTTTTTTAAGGCAAAAAATCGTAATGATGATTATGTTTTTTTGCTCTGCTTACGTTTTGAGTGCTTCTCCGGATGACATTCATCAAGCGTTTTTAGTGAAAGGTAGGGTGGTTGATGCTCTTAATGAAGGAATTCCCGGAGCCAATATCATGATTAAGGGAACTACTACTGGTACAATTACAGATTTTGACGGAAATTATGCTATCGAAGTTCCGGGAAAGCAGTCTGTATTGGTTTTCTCGTTTATCGGTTATACCACAAAGGAGATACCTGTAAAAAATCAAAAAGAAATTAATGTCACTTTGGAAGATGATTCGCAGGCTTTGGAAGAGGTTGTGGTAGTGGCTTATGGTACTAAAAGTAAAGCTACCGTGACGGGTGCCTTGTCTTCTATGGAGACTAAGGACCTCTTGAAATCTCCTGCGGCCAATGTGACCAATGTTCTTGCCGGTTCCATGCCGGGTGTATCTTCTGTTCAGACATCTGGTCAGCCGGGTAAGGATGCTGCTGCCATTTACGTGCGTGGATGCGGTTCTTTGAATAGCTCACAGTCGTCTCCTCTTATCTTGGTGGATGGTGTGGAACGTGAGTTTTCACAGATTGACCCCAATGAAATAGAAAGTATCTCTGTACTTAAAGATGCGTCTTCTACAGCTGTATTTGGTGTGAGAGGTGCCAATGGTGTTATACTTGTTACTACAAGACGTGGTAAAGAGGGTAAGGCACAGATAGCAGTAAGTACTTCTTTGGGGCTTCAGCAGCCTATTTCACTTGTGGAACAAACTGGGAGTTATGAATATGCCAGATTTTGGAATATTAAAAAGCAGATGGATGGAATCACTGATAGAAAGATGTATTTTACACCGGAACAGATAGAAGCATATAGAACGGGTTCGGATCCTATTATGTATCCAAGCATGGATTGGAAGGAGTATTTGTTTAATAACTTGTCTATCCAGAGTAAGAATAACGTGAACATATCCGGTGGTAGTGATCGGGTAAAATATTTCGTTTCTATAGGTTACCTTTATCAGAATGGTATGTTGAAGCAGATGCCCGGGCAGCAATACGATAACAACTATCGTTACGATAGATATAATTATCGTGCCAATATTGATGCCAAGCTTACTAATACCACAAACATGAAGTTGGGTATTGGTGGTTATCTTGGTAAATCCAGAGAGCCTCGTAACGTGGTTTCCGGTACAGGACAAGACCAGAACCCATGGGTTATCACGCAGATATGGACTCATCCGTTTGCAGGTCCGGGATTTATCAATGGGGTAAGAACTCTTGTTCCCCAAGACCTTGTGCCTATAGGTGAAGTATTGCGTGACGGTATGTTTGTGTTCTATGGTTATGGATATAACCAAAGCTACAAGACCAACTTGAACATAGACTTGGATATAACACAGAAACTGGACTTTGTTACTCCGGGGCTTAGCGTGGCGGTTAAAGGTGCATACGATAATGCTTTTACCCTTGATAAAGTGAGAACAGGGGGTGGTGTTGAGAGCCAGATTGTTTATTATAAGTCTTATTTTGACTCGAACGGCAATATGCCTCAAACAGACCCAGATTATGATAAAACCTATATTTACCGACCTACAGGTAGCGACACTCCTCTTAGTTATAGCGAAAGCAAAGGAAGAGGGCAAAACTGGTATATTGAAGCTCGTGCGAATTATGACAGATCGTTTGGCGACCATAAGGTTTCCGGACTTTTGTTATACAACCAGTCTCGTAATTATTATCCGTTGTATTCTGATGGTTCGGCTATGCCTTATCAGTATATCCCAAGAAGTTATTTGGGATTTGTAGGTCGTGCCACATGGAGCTATATGAGCAAGTATATGGCCGATGTAAATATGGGTTATAACGGTTCGGAGAACTTTGCGCCAGGAAAGAACCGCTTCGGTATTTTCCCCTCTGTTTCTGCAGGTTGGGTGGTATCTGCCGAGAAATTTATGCAAAAACAGAAGGTGGTTAATTATTTGAAGTTACGTGCATCATGGGGACGTGTAGGTAGCGATAAAGGTGTTAAGTCTAGATTTATGTATATGCCTTCTGTTTGGACAGAAACAGGTGGATATAGCTTCGGTGTGAATAACTCTACTTTGTCGCCTGCTTTTGGCGTTTCTTCTATGGGTAATCCAGATGTTACTTGGGAAACTGCTGATAAGCAAAACTATGGTATTGATGTGAAATTCTTGGATGAAAGATTGTCGTTGAACGTAGATTATTTTATCGAAAAACGTAAAGGAATCTTAATTACTCCGGAATCTACTCCAAGCATCATTGCTATGTCTCTTCCTAACTTGAACTTGGGTAAGGTTGATAATAAAGGTTATGAAATAGCTTTAGGATGGAATGATACAGTGGGAAACGAATTCAATTACTTTGTCAATGCAAATGTTTCGTTCGCACGTAACAAAATTATATTTATGGATGAAGTTCCTAAGGAATTCGACTATATGAACAAAACAGGAGGTTCTACAGGACGTGACAATTTGCTGTATAAATATGTCCGTCTTTACCAATATAGTGATTTCGTCAAAAACGATCAAGGCGAGTTGGTATTGAATCCTGATTTACCACAACCCTATCAAAAGGTTTATCCGGGTGATGCCATGTATGAAGATTTAAGTGGTGATGGTATTGTGGATGGAGATGATAAGTGCATTACAGGTTATTCGGAAATACCGGAATATATGTTTGGTCTTAATGCTGGATTTAACTGGAAAGGTTTTTCTTTCTCAATGCAATGGACGGGTGCTACCAACGTAAATAAGATGTATGATATTGAATATCGTATTCCATATACGAATGCCGGAAAGCGCGGTTTGCTTACCTATTTTTATGAAGGCTGCTGGACTCCTGAAAATCAAGAAGGAGCTATCTATCCAAGACCGGCGGAAGTATCCGAAGCTTGGAACTCTGAGGCTTCTACATTATGGTTGAAGGATGCATCGTATGTGCGATTGAAGAATCTTACCGTAGGATATACATTATCCGGAAAGGATTATCTGAAGAAAGTGGGAATCAACTCAATTGGGCTTTCTTTCAGTGGCTATAACCTGCTTACTTTCTCTCCTCTCAAGCATATCGATCCGGAAGCTCAAACAAATAGATTTGGTGATTATCCGTTGGTTAAATTGTATAGTTTTGGACTAAATGTAAACTTTTAAATAGAAAAGAAATGAATAAAAAAATAAGGAATATATGGCTTGTTTTGGGGTGTATCGGACTATTTTCTTGTTCTGAGATAAGCTTCGGTGATGAGTTTCTAGGAGATCAGCCGGAGAGTTCCGGAGCCACTACAGAGCAGATGTTTTCTTCAAAGGCAGAGTCTGACAAGGTGTTGAACAGGGCATATAAGGGCTTGCCTTATGGCTTGCCGGCTACCGATAATAATGCTTTGGGTGGAAATGTGCTTGAGTCTATTACAGATCTTTGTCAAAGTTTCAGGGATAACATAAGCGATGGACCGATGAAATTGTACTATAATGGGTCTCTCAGTCCTAACAATATAAATGGTAATGCAGCTTATGTTTATGGTGGTGAAACAGATTGGACTACCATACGTTATGCCTGGCTTTACATAGAAAACATAGACAAGGTAAGCGATATTTCGTCTGAGGAAAAGAAGAAGCGTATTGCCGAGGCTAAAACGCTTATAGCCCTTTCCTATTACAATATGATGAGGTATGTGGGTGGTGTATGCTGGTTAGACCATTCGATAGAAGTAAACGATGCGATGGAGTTCCCGAGAATCACTTTTGCCGAAACGGTGAAAAACATCGTTGGCTTGCTTGATGAGGCAATTCCTGATTTGGACTGGAAACAAGATGAAATCAATGACGGAAGAATGACGAAAGCCGGAGCCATGGCTTTGAAATTCAAAGTACTGCAATGGGCTGCAAGTCCTACGCTCAACTCCAACACCAAGTGGCATAAGGATGCAGATGAATATACTTGCTATGGAAACGAAGATGCCGGCAGATGGAAGTTAGCACAAGAAGCAGGTAAAGCTTTCTTTGCGGAACTTAAGGCAAATCAGGGATATGAGCTTATACAGCCTGAAGAGGAAACCCACAGAGCAAGGCGTTTGGCTTACAGAAAAGCGTATTATGACAGGGGAGGAACTGAAGTCCTTATATCTACTCGTAAAGGTTATGGAGAAGGCACACATGGTGAATATATCGGGCAAAGATATTATACCGGACCTACATTGAATTATGTTGATATGTTCCCATGGGAAGATGGAAAAGAATTTGAAAGCGATAACTTCAACTGGTCAGCTCCCAGCAAGCAGCCGTTCTTCGAACATAAAGACGGACAAATGATTCCTACTAGAGATCCCCGTCTTTACGAAAATGTAGCTTGTCCAGGTGATATTTATTGTACCGGTACAGCTGCTCCGGTATACGTGAACAGCGCACAATATAAGGAAGGTAGTGGATTCTTGATTATGAAATTCATTTTGCAGGAAAATGCGGATAGAGATAACCGTCCGGTGCAATGGCCATATATCCGTTTGGCTGAAATAATGTTAGACTATGCTGAAGTGTTGACAATGACGAATGGGGCTCCTACTGATGAGGCTATAAAACTGGTGGACGATGTGCGTGCACGAGTAGGACTATCTGGTTATGCTGGAAAGAAATATACAAAAGAAGAGTTTGTTGACATAATACTTAAGGAAAAAGCTCTTGAACTGGGATTTGAAGAGGTACGTTGGTTTGACTTGGTGCGCTGGGGTAAAAGCGGAGCATTTACAAAAGATTTGTACGGACTTGAAAGCCGTGGTAACGATTTGAACAATCCTACAGAGTTTACTTTCAAGAAAGTGAAGTTGAGTAACAACCGTTATTGGAAATCAAACTGGGATTCTAAGTGGTTTTTTGCTCCGATACCGCAAAACGAGATAAATAAGAAATACGGTATGACACAAAACCCGGGATGGTAATAACCTAAATACATTTTAAAATGAATAAGAAAATATACATATTAACATTATTGGCAGGTAGTTGTGTGGCTTTGCCGGCACAGCAAATAGGAATTGTTCCCGAAAGCGTGCTTCCTGATACTATTTCTATGGGGTATCAGCTCGCTACAGATATGAAGCAAAGCAGTTATTCCATATCAGGAGTTAACTCAAGAGCATTTGCCAATTCGCCTGCTGTAGACATCACAAAAGCTTTGTATGGAAAAATAGCAGGTCTGAATGTTTATCAAGGTTCTGGGTCTTCGGCCGATAATGTGTCAAGTTTGTCGTTTCATGGGAAGACTCCTTTGGTGTTGATTGACGGCTATCCAAGATCTATGTCAGATGTTACTACTTCTGAAATAGAATCTTGCTATTTGCTGAAAGATGCAGCTGCCGCGGCCTTGTATGGAGTAAGAGGTGCAAATGGTGTACTTGTGATAACAACCAAGCGCGGATGTAATGCAAAACCCAAAGTGGAACTTCAGTATACTACGGGATTCCATACACAGTTCAGGGCACCCGAATTTGCTGATGCGTATACATATGCTAAATCAGTAAACACGGCTCTTTTTTATGACCAGTTGGAACCTCGGTACAATGAAAACGAACTTGAGGCATTCAAAACAGGTATTTATCCTTATGAATATCCTAATGTGAACTGGTGGAAAAATACGATGAATGATTTGGGCTATACCAATAACTTGAAATTCAGCGTAAGAGGAGGAAACAGCCGGTTCCGCTATTTTACGGTGATAGACTATTATAGAGATAAGTCTATGCTCAAAGAAAACACGGAAGACAACCGGTATAGCACCAAACCTACGGATACGCGCTTGAGTCTTCGTACAAACATTGATGTAAATATTACCAGCACTACGTATATGAAAGTGGGACTGCTTGGTAAACTTCAAGAACTTAACGGAACAGCAACAGGACGTAATGCGATATTCAATCATATATATAAGACACCGGCGGCTGCATTCCCTATAAAAAATGCTGAAGGAATATATGGCGGTAGTTCCGTTTATGGCGCAAACAACCCTGTAGCTCTGCTTGTAGACAAGGGACATATCAGAAATATTTATGGTACACTTATGGCTGATATGAGTTTAAAGCAGGATTTTTCCGCCATTACGAAAGGATTGGCCGCCGAACTGTCGGTTTCATTCGACAACATTGGCGGTATGAATGAAACTTCATCAAAAGAATACAGCTACACCAATGCTTACCCTTCTATCTTGCCTGATGGAACATTGGTTACCTCTCCGGTGGTATATGGAAAAGATTCCAAAGAGCTCGGACATAGCCAGCCGTTTGAAAGTTTGGTGATGAGAAGTGATTTTCAGGCTAAAGTGTCGTATGACAGGACTTTCTCTAAACATCAGATAAGTGGTGCCTTGATTTACGATATGCAGTCTAATACGGTTGATGGAAGAAACAAGTCATTCAAAAATCAGTCCATATTGCTTAATGCTTCGTATGTTTACGATAACAAATATGTATTGAATGGAGTGGTGAATTACTCGGGTAGTTCTTACCTTCCGGAAGGTGATAAGTATTACACGTATCCGGCAGTTTCGGCTGCATGGATTGCGTCTAACGAGGCTTTCCTGAAAAAAGTGGAATGGATTGACTTGTTGAAGGTAAGAGCTTCGTATGGTATTTCCGGATGGGATGGAGCACTTTCTCACGAATTGTGGAGACAGTCATTCGGCTCTGGGGATGGCTATAATTTCGGTGCGAATGCCGGAGGCGTATCCGGTGGAGCGGAAGGTACGCTTCCTGTGGTGGGGCTTACTGCTGAAAAGTCTGAAAAAGTGACGGCCGGTGTTGATTTGGTTGCTTTAAACAACAGGTTGAGCTTTACTTTGGATGGATTTTATGAGAACAGAAGTGATATGCTTGTTCCGGGCTCTAATATCACATCCGGTATCATTGGTGTAGGTGTAGGGCAGTTGTGTGAAGGTGTTCATAAATACAAAGGCTTTGATGCTTCTGTAAACTGGAATGATTATATAGGAAAATTCAACTATACTATAGGTGCCAATGTGTCTTACTTGAATTCTGAAGTGGTAAACGAGAATCAGGCTTATCAGGAATATGATTATTTATATCATATGGGCGACCGTGTAGGTCAGTTCTATGGTCTTGAAGCCATAGGGTTCTTTGAAAACCAGATGGACATAAACAACAGTCCTGTACATTCGTTTACCGACGTAAAGCCTGGTGATGTGAAGTATAGAGACCAGAATGGCGACAATGTCATCGATGAGAAAGACGTTGTCAGGATGTTCGGTTCAAATCTGCCGCGCTTCTATTTCGGCTTCAACCTCAATTTTGAGTATAAAGGATTTGAACTGGGTATGGATTTCCAAGGACTTACAGGCAAAACGGTTTCATTATTGGATAGTGAGTTGTATAAACCTTTGGTAAACAACGGAAACATATCTGATACCTTCTTGCAGAACGAAGTGTACTGGACTGCCGAAAACAAATCTGCTGCCACGATGCCTCGCCTTACCACCCTGAACAATGAAAACAACTATCGTCCAAGTTCATTGTGGTATAGAGACGGTTCTTTCTTGAAACTGAGAAATCTTATTGTTGCGTATACATTCAAGAAGGATGTGACAAAGTTTGCAGATATCAAGGTGTTTGTGCAGGGTAACAACTTGTTTTCACTGGATAATATAGGATTTGCCGATCCGGAACAATTACAAACCGCTTACCCTTCTACAAGAAGCTATTGGGCGGGAATTAAACTAAATTTCTAATAATTAAGACGATATGAAATTCAGATATTTGAGTACTATATTGATATCTTCGTTGCTGTTTTCGTGCAATTATCTTGATTTTGATGAAACAAACGGATTGAAAACAAAGGAAGATATGTACAAATACTTCGGTACTACAGAGAGTATGCTCACAAACGTATATTCTTATATGCCGCAAGATTTTGGTTCTATGGATCATGCCATGCGCGACTGTGGTTCTGATGATGCAGAATTCGGTCTGACTTCGGCTGTAGTTCAGCGATTCAATAATGGTGGATGGTCTTCTATAAAGACATTAGACGACAAATGGACTTTGTATAACGGAGTGAGAGCGGCAAATAGCTTCTTGAAAGAGATAGAAAGTGTTGATTTTTCAAGATACCAATATGAGCCGGCATACCAAAACTGGTTGAAAAAGTTGAAATTCTTTCCTTTCGAGGCGCGGGTATTGAGAGCACATTACTTTTTTGAACTGGCAAGAAGATATGGCGACATAGCCATGCCGCTTGAAGTTCTTGACAAAGAAGGTGCCAACACCATAGCTAAAACTAAATTTGCAGATGTGATCAATTTTATTGTAAGCGAATGCGATGAGGCTGCAAAGGTTCTTCCGCTGACATATGAGGAGGAACCGGATAAACAAATAGGCAGGGTAACCAAAGGTTTTGCTTTGGCTGTCAAGACAAAGGCATTGCTTTATGCTGCAAGTCCGCTTCATAATCCTACAGGCGACAAAGAACTGTGGAAAAAGGCTGCTTTGGCTGCACAGGAGATAATAGACCTGAACTTTTATACTCTTGATCCTAACGGAGCTGCAAATAACATTGCATCAAAGGAAGCTATCCTTTTGAGAATGAACGATGACAACAGCGACTTTGAACTTTATAATTTCCCTATCAGATTTACCGAGGGCAACAGAAGTGACAGCCCTGCTGCTTCAAACTATCCTTCGCAGAATTTAGTGGATGCTTTTGAAACGATAAACGGTTATTCCATTACGCTTGGAAATGAGGGATGGGAAACTGAAGATCCTAATTTTGATGTGGAAAATCCATATGCAAACAGAGACCCTCGTTTTGCGAAGACTATTCTGACCAACGGAATGGATTTTAAGGGTACTACCATTGAAACATTTGTCGGCGGAAAAGACTATGCGGAAGTCAGCATGGGAGGCAGTCCTACTGGTTATTTCCTTAGAAAGTATATTCAGGAAACTACAAGTTTCGTACCTGATCAGACTGTATTGGCAAAGCATCATTGGGTGATATACAGATATGCAGAGACCTTGCTGACTTATGCGGAAGCTATGGCGAACGCTTTCCCTGAGAATATGGAGTATACAGACGATGTTTACAAGCATTCGGCTTTATGGGCTATAAACGAGGTGAGAGGCAATGTAAATATGCCGGCTATTGAAAATTGCTCACAGGAAGAGTTCATGACAAGATTGCGTAACGAATGGCGTGTGGAATTTGCTTTCGAAGATCATCGTTTTTGGGATGTACGAAGATGGAAAATAGGAGATTCTACACAAAGGGAACTTTACGGAGTGAAGATAGAAAGAGAAGGCACCGGTTTTAAATACAGCAAGACTTTGTACGAAACAAGAATCTGGAAAGACTGTATGTACCTTTATCCTATTCCTCAAAGTGAAATATTCAAGAACTCTAACTTAAATCCTCAAAACACAGGTTGGTAATAAACTTATATGGTAAACTTTTTAATAAAAAGAAGTATGAAAAAGATTTTTAAAAATATATTGACTTTGTCGTTCATTGCATTTTCTGCATTGAGTTTTAACGCTTGTCAGGAGTATGAGATAAATTCTCAGCCTGAGGCCCCGGTCAGCATCAAAATTGATGCTATGGAGGAATATACTGTCTTGGCTAAGAATCCTCAGCGTATTGTGTTTAATGTTTCGTCAAATACTCCTTGGGAGATTACTTCCGACCAGCAGTGGTGTACCGTTACTCCTTCAATGAGTGCAGCAAGCTCTTTGGTTTCGGAAATCGTGGTAACATGTGAACCGAACAACACAGACAAGCAACGTGTGGCTACACTTACCATTTCTGCCAAGGACATAGAAAAGACTACTACTGTGAAACTTACTCAGGTTTCAAAAGAAAATCTGGTGGTTATTCCTTACGATGAGGTAGTGCCTACAGAAGGGGGGGGAATTTCATTCAAACTTATATCCAATAAGCCATGGACTATCACTCCTTCTACGATGTTTGTTGAAAATATCGACAAGACATCGGGTGAAGGAAATGAGACGGGTGAACCTGAAGTTATCACGGTTACAATTCCGGAAAATGTGGGTGCGGTTCGTAAAGGTACAATCACTGTAAAGACAGAGTTTGAGGATTTTTCGTTTGAAATTACTCAGGATGGCGTGATTATAGAGCCGGAAGAACCTACAGAAACTGGAACTATTGACTTTGCATCTGGCACTTTTGAAAAAGTAATAAAAATACGTTCTAACCAAGAATGGGATGTTGAAGTTCCTGATGAATATGCAAGCTGGATTTCAGCAGAGAAATTGTCAGCAAACGAGCTTAAAATATCAACGGGTAGAAATCCTCAATTAATAATCCGTAAGGCTTTTGTCATTCTTAAGACCGTAAATTTGATTCCCGGATTTGAGGGTATAGAGTTAGGAGTAACGCAAGCTCCTGATTTTTGGCTTGACGCTAGAGAAAACACCGAGGTTGATAAAGCGACAGGTAATGTCAAAATCTATCATAAATTATCGAACACAATCAACTCTCATTATGCGTTGAAGAAAGGAAGTGTTGCTTTTGAGTTTGAAGAACTGAATCTTTTAGAAAAATCTATTTTGGAGTTCAACTTCTGGCCAGAAGCAGGCAATACCAATTTCCACTTCTACTTGCGTTCAGATGAAGACTGTCAGGTAACATGTGGTGGTGGATTCTCTTGGGAACAACAGAAATTTAAACTATCCCAAGAAGAAGTTAACAACATCCGTAAAGTGGAATTTATCGTAGCAGACGATCCGGTAAATGTAGGTAAGTTATGCATCAAACTGCTTCTAGACGGTGTGGAAAAAGTAGTACTTAGCGATAAGACAAATGTGTATGCTACAGAAGATTCTGCTAATCCTGGACAGAATATTCATTTAGGATTTAGAGAGGTTACAGATGGTAATTACTTTGTAATAAAATCCATAACATACACACCAACAGAATAAATTAGAACTTTAAGTCTTTTAATATGAGATTTTTAAATAAGAATATAGTAATAAGCTTGTCTGCCATATCAATTATGGCAGCAGCTTTTGTGGGTTGCGATGACGAGCAGGCCGAAAAATGGGTCGACCTTCGTTATCGTGTAGAAGACGCTTATTTGGTAGAAGCAAAAGACCCTAAACCTATCACATTCCAAGTGAAGTCTACAGACAAGTGGGAAGTATTTGGTAAATACGATTGGCATACCATAACCCCTAATTCGGGTGAGCCGGGTGAGGCATATGATGTAACAGTGCAATGCAAGGAAAACACAGACCTTGACGACCGTATTGATACCATTAGTATAAAAAGTGATTACTGGACAGGTAAGACATTTGTCCTGACCCAAAAAGGTATCGCTTATTTGGATTTTGAAGTGGATTACGGGGATAAATTAGATGAATATGGTAATCCTATTAAAGATGAACATGGTAACCCTATTAAACGTGATAATATATCGGAATTCGGAGGTACAGCTGCCATCAAGGTTCTTGCCAACCAGAAATGGACAGCCAAAGTTACAGAAGGGGATGCGTGGTTGAGTATAGAAGGCAGCAGCGAGGGTGAACTCGATGGGGCTATTACCGTGAATGCAACACCCAATGCCGGAGAAATGCGTACTGGAAAGGTTACCCTATATGACAGACATTCCAAACCGGTTCAAGTGGTGGAATGTGTGCAAGGCGGTAAGCAGTTAGATCCTGAAATACCGGAAAACGGTGCATGGTTCCAGCTTTACGAGGAAGCACAGCAATTGACCATCCATGTGGAATCTAATGCAGAATGGACGGTAAGAAAAGAAAATGAAGCAGACGAAACATGGTATGACTTTGCGAAAACAGAATTCAGCGGTTCGGATGATATTGTGGTGAACTTGACCGAAAATGAAGGAAGTAGAGTACGTACAGGTGTCATCATCTTGTCTACCAAAGCAGAAGCCGGAGCTACCCCTGTAGTGAAATACGTTAAGTTCAAACAGGCTAATCCTAAGATACCGGTAGTTACGGAATTGAACAAGACACTTGCAGCCGGTGAATCGTATTATGGTCCCGGAAGCCTGATGCCGGGTAGATATAACTTCTATATCAATCCATTTGCAGGTGCAGATATCAATTTGTTCTTTATGTGGAACGGAAGTACTCCTTATGCGGAATTGAGATGGCATGTTATTGGAGGTAAAACAAAATTAAGTACTACCCCATGGAGTAGTAATGTACACAATGATATGGCTTCTAATACTGTGGATGCTACACAGGCAAATGTCCTTTCTTGGGATATACAGAAGTATGTAGACGAAAATGATCCTACTAAAGTCTGGATTTATACCGAGTGGATACTGAATGATGAGATTATAGCCAAGTGTATAAGCGACGGATTTACAGATGGTACTCAGAGTTCGGATACATGGAAAGTACCGTTCGACCAAATCAGTGCCGGAGGTAACTTCATGTTGAGAGCGGTGGGCAGTTCCGTGACAATATCCAAGTACGAATACGTAGCTCCATTGGAATGGGGAGATTGACAAAAACAAATAATAAAGTAAATTATGAGAGTAAAAATGATCTATACGCTTTTTGTCATGTTGTTGGCTTGTGCATGTGCCGATAACGATATTGATATAGTGAAACAGGAAAGACATCCGTTGACGACATTTGCCGTCAACGTGGGTGACAAATTATATCACGGAAAGATAGACCGCACAGATGGCACTGTGGTAATAGGAGGAATAGAGCTTGGCAGTTCTATAGACGATGTGACCTATACATTGCTTGATGACGAATCTATTATAACGCCGGACCCGAAGACCTTTATAGGAAATTGGAAAAAAGAACAGACCGTGACTGTGACAACCTCTGATGGAGGCACTTACAATTATAATATAAAGTTGAAAGACCTGAAGGAACCGGAGAATCCGGAAGAGGGTAACGTTATTTTCTTCGATGACTTTACAGAAGACGGAAATCCGGATGCCGACAAATGGGCTTTATGCCGTAAGCAAACTTCCGATTGGAACGACGAAATGTCGGAAAGCTACGACCAGGCTTATGTGGAAGACGGAAAACTGGTTCTTATAGCCGAAAAAGTAGGTGATGAATATAAAGCCGGAGGTATTGAAACGAATGGCAAATTTTCTTTCACTTTCGGAAAAGTGGAAGTAAGGGCCCGAATAGCCAACTATCCGAATGGTGCGTTCCCAGCAATATGGCTGATGCCTTCAAGATACATCTATCCGGGCTGGCCGGATTGCGGTGAGATAGACATCATGGAGCATATCAAGCAGGAAACGTGGATTCATCATACGATTCATACCAATTATATAGATGATTTGGGAAACAAAAACGAACCTCTATATACAAGTCATCCGGTTTGCGATTTTGCCGATTGGGTGGTATATGGCATGGAATGGACTGAGGACGAGTTGAAGTTCTTTGTAAACGGAGAAGAAACATTCAGCTATCCCAACCTGCGTCTGGATAATGAAGCAGAGATGATGCAATGGCCTTTCACAAGCGAGTCGGCTTTCTATATCATTCTGAATATGGGTCTTGGAGGTGACAGACAAGGTTCATGGCCCGGACCTATAGACGATGCAAATCTTCCTGCAAGAATGGAAATCGACTGGGTGAAAGTTACCCAACCGTAACAATAAATTAGTTTTAATATAACAATGATGGGGCTGTCTCGAAGTGATTTCGGGGCAGCTTTTTTATAGTATTTGGTCAAATGCACGTAAGTGCCTTTTGTCTTTACAGATCACGGCTCTTTCATTTAAGCTTAGATAAAGGCACATAATTCCCCCACCCACTTCT
>OMDB01000671.1_pt1 | contig 14281 bp, 9 predicted proteins | sample 1645161 | NCBI WGS metagenome assembly OMDB01 (sample SAMEA103958135, study PRJEB25191) | human gut metagenome
AATGCTCACAAAATCCGTAAAATCCGTCATCTCCGTGGTGCTAAAGCACGTTGCACGAGCGAAAAAAAATCCGTGTAATCGGTGTGATCCGTGAGCATACTTTTTTTGATGTTTGTGTGCGGGGTGGGTGGGGTGGTGGTTCTTTTTTTGGTGGCGGAGGGTGGGTGTGTGGGGTGTTTGTGCTAATTTTGTAGGGCGAAGCGCTTTAACTTGTCAACTTGTCGGCTCTTTAGCCTGAAATTCTGCCGACGGACTAAAATATTATATATAATGGATATATCACCATTTGCCTCGCCGCTGTATTTGCTGGCCAAGCCGGCGGGGGCACGTTGTAATTTGGCCTGTAAATATTGTTACTATCTGGAGAAAGGCAAGCTTTATGCCGACCGGCCGACAGAGGTGATGAGCGAGGAGATGCTCGAACGCTTTGTGCGCGAATATATCGGTGCGCAGACTATGCCCGAAGTGCTGTTTACGTGGCACGGCGGTGAGGCGCTGATGCGTCCGCTGTCGTTCTATAAACGGGCGGTGGAGCTGCAGCAGAAGTATGCTGGCGGCCGCAGGATAGACAACTGCATACAAACAAACGGTACGCTGCTGACAGATGAGTGGTGCCGCTTTTTTAAGGAGCAAGGGTGGCTTGTGGGCGTGAGCATAGACGGGCCGCAGGAGTTTCACGACGAGTACCGCCGCAACAAGGGCGGCCGGCCGTCGTGGGCACAGGTGATGCGTGGCATTGACTTGCTGAACCGCCATGGCGTGGAGTGGAACGCGCTGGCTGTGGTGAATGACTTTAATGGCGATTATCCGCTGGACTTTTACCACTTTTTTAAGGAGATAGGGTGCTACTACCTGCAATTTACGCCCGTGGTGGAGCGCGGGCAGCATCATGCCGACGGGCGCGGCCTGGCGTCGCCCACTGAGGCCGGCGAGGGTGGTGTGCTCGACTTTAGTGTGAGCCCTGAGCAGTGGGGACGCTTTTTGTGTGCGATATTTGACGAATGGGTGCGTGAGGACGTTGGCACGTATTTTGTGCAGCTGTTCGATGCCACGCTGGCCAACTGGGTGGGGCAGCAACCGGGCATTTGCACGCTGGCTCCCACGTGTGGCCATGCGGGGGCTATAGAGTGGAACGGCGATGTGTATGTGTGCGACCACTTTGTGTTTCCGGAGTATAAGTTGGGCAATATCATGACTGACTCGATAGTGGGCATGATGCACTCTGAGCGGCAGCATGCCTTTGGGCAGGCCAAGCGCACGGCGCTGCCGGGGCAGTGCAAGGGGTGCAAGTATTTGTTTGCGTGCAACGGGGAGTGTCCGCGCAACCGCTTTGCACATACGGCCGCTGGCGAGCCCGGGTTGAACTATCTGTGTAAGGGCTACTACCAGTTTTTTGACCATGTGGCTCCGTATATGGACTTTATGAAGGCACAACTCGAACGGGAATTGCCGCCCGCGGCTATTATGGAGGCTGTGCGGCGCGAGCCCGGGAGGTTTGGGGCGTAGTTTTTAGTTTTTAGTTTTTAGTTTTGAGGTTATAAGATTACCATTGTTACTCAACACGCAGAGGTAACTTTATAACCTCCTAACCTCAAAACTTAGAACTAACCTTATAACCTCCTAACCTCAAAACTTAGAACTCCCTCCCCCTAACCCCATTAACTTGTTACTTATAAAATAAATTGCTAACTTTGCGGCCATAACAATATATATCAATTAATATGGCACAAGAAGACGTATTTAAGAAGATTGTATCACACTGCAAGGAGTACGGTTTCGTATTTCCTTCGAGCGATATATACGATGGCCTGGCAGCCGTGTACGACTATGGCCAGAACGGCGTGGAACTGAAGAATAACATCAAGCAGTATTGGTGGCAGAGCATGGTGCTGCTGCACGAAAATATAGTGGGCATTGACTCGGCTATATTTATGCACCCCACCATCTGGAAGGCTTCGGGACACGTTGATGCCTTTAATGACCCCTTGATAGATAACCGCGACTCGAAAAAACGCTATCGCGCCGATGTGCTCATCGAGGACCAGATAGCAAAGTATGAGGAGAAGATAGACAAGGAGGTGGCTAAGGCACGCAAGCGCTTTGGCGATGCCTTTGACGAGGAAAAGTTCCGCCAGACTAACCCCCGCGTGCTCGAACACCAGGCCAAACGCGACGCCCTGCACGCACGCTACAGCGAGGCCATGAACAAAATGGACCTTGACGAGCTGAAGCAGATTATACTCGACGAGGAGATTGTTTGTCCCATTTCGGGCACACGCAACTGGACTGATGTGCGCCAGTTTAACCTGATGTTCAAAACCGAGGTGGGCTCTACTGCCGATGGCGCAAGCACTATCTACCTGCGTCCGGAGACGGCACAGGGTATATTTGTGAATTACCTGAATGTGCAGAAAACTGGCCGCATGAAGATACCTTTCGGTATAGCACAGATAGGCAAGGCCTTCCGCAACGAGATTGTGGCCCGTCAGTTCATCTTCCGCATGCGCGAATTTGAACAGATGGAAATGCAGTTCTTTGTAAAGCCCGGCACGGAGATGGACTGGTTCAAGCAGTGGAAAAAGACCCGCCTGGCCTGGCACGAGGCTCTTGGCTTTGGCGATGACTGCTACCGCTACCACGACCACGAAAAGCTGGCTCACTATGCCAACGCTGCTACCGACATAGAGTTTAAGATGCCGTTCGGATTTAAGGAGGTGGAGGGTATTCACTCGCGTACCGACTTCGACCTGTCGCAGCACGCCAAATTCTCGGGCCGCAAGATTGAATACTTCGATCCTGAGGAGAACCGCAGCTATACACCGTATGTGATTGAAACATCAATCGGTGTGGACCGCATGTTCCTGAGCGTGATGTGCCACTCATACCAGGAGGAGAAGCTCGAAAATGGCGAAACACGCGTGGTGCTCAAGTTGCCCGCTCCACTGGCTCCCGTAAAACTGGCCGTCATGCCGCTCGTGAAGAAAGACGGACTGCCCGAAAAGGCTCACGAGATAATGAACGACCTGAAGTTCCACTTCAACTGCAAGTATGAGGAGAAGGACTCTATTGGCAAGCGCTACCGCCGCATGGACGCCATAGGCACGCCTTACTGTATCACCATCGACCACGACACACTCAACGACAACTGTGTGACACTGCGCGACCGCGACACCATGCAGCAGACGCGTGTGGCCATCAGCGACCTGCGTGCCCTCATCGAGGACAAGGTGAGCATTACCTCACTGCTCAAAAAGTTGCAGTAAGTACTTGCTGACTACACATAGATTTTACACATACACACACGCATTTACCACGTAACGTAATGGGGGCTTATGAGGCTTGTATGCCCCATAAGCCCCCAATGTTATGTTGATGGCGGTGATGTGTGTGGGTGCACACAAAAACTTAGATATTAAAAGCCAACATCTCTACTTATGCGCAAAATACTTAACACGCTTGCGGCCCTTGCCCTGGTGGTGCTGCCCATGGCCATGGCTTCGTGCAGCGACAACACGGGCGAGAGCGATGATGCCGAGTTTGCCAACTGGCGCAACCGCAATGCCGCCTTTTACGACAGTCTGCTTGCTGTGGCCCGCACCGATGTGGCACAGGCCAAGGCTGCTCACCCCGACAACTGGCAGGCGTACACGCCGTGGCGCTTGTTGCCCAGCTTTTCAAAGCCGTTTGCAAGCCAATCTACCGACACGGTGGTGGCCCGCGTGATAGAAAGTGCCGCCACACCCGGTCTGACGCCTTACTACACCGACAGTGTGCGCGTGAACTATATAGGCCACCTCATGCCTACCAAGAGTTACCCCAAGGGCCGCGTGTTTGACCACAGCGGGGTGTATGAAAACGAGAGCTACGTGTTCAGCGCGCAGTACTCTACGCCCACAAGTTTTGCCGTGTCAAACCTGGTGGAGGGCTATACCACGGCCCTTATGCACATGCAGGTGGGCGACCGCTGGCTGGTGTACATCCCCCAGCAGTTGGGCTACGGCTCATCGGCCAGCGGGGTGCTGCTCCCGTATTCAACCCTCTGCTTTGACATGCAGCTCAAAAAGGTGGCTCGCAAGGGCCATTCGCTGAGCGAGTAGGGGGAGGATAGGGTTATAAGGTTAGTTCTAAGTTTTGAGGTTATAAGGTTATAAGATTACCATTGTTTGCTCAACACGCAGAGGTAACTTTATAACCTCATAACCTCAAAACTAAGAACTAAGTCCCCCTGCCCCTCTAAAAGTGACAAGACTCCGGCACACGTATAGCGTGTGTCGGAGTCTTGTCTCTTTTAGATCCTACTGTCCGAGCTTAAACTCCACCATGCCCTTTACAAAGGCCTTGATAATAAGTTCCGTAGTATTGGTAGCGTTAAACTTCGACAACAGATGCGCCTTGTGCGTGTTGATAGTGTTCACACTCACGTTAAGAATGCGTGCAATCTCGTTAGCCCTCAGTCCGCGCGCCAGTTGTTGCAGCACATTGTGCTCCGTGGTGGTAAGGTGTCCGCACGAGTCGGGAATGTGCATCTCGATGTGCCGCACCAGCTGCTGAAAACGTTTGCAAAAGTAATTGTCGCCCCTCGCAATATTGGTAACAGCCAGCTGCAGCTCCTCCACGTCACAACTCTTAAACACCACCCCGTCGGCCTCAGAGCGCATAATGGCATTGATGTTCCATATCTCCTCGTGCGAGGTGTAAACCATAGTGCGCATCTCAGGCAGCACCCGTTTAACATGCTCAATAAGCGCTATGCCCGAGCCGTCGGGCAAGTCGAGGTCCACAATGCACAAATCGACGTGGCCCCCGGAGTCGAGCAGCTGCATGGCGTTGCGCATGGTTGTGCACAAAAGCACATTGCCCACACCGGGTGTGCGCTGCAGGCACACCTTAAGCCCCTCGAGCAGTATGGCGTGGTCGTCGCAGATGAGTATGGAGTATTGTTCAGGCATGATATGGCAGATAATTTTCTTAAGCTGCAAAATTATACGTTTGCTTTTGTTTGCACCTCATTAAAAATAATGATTTGCACCACTGCGTGTGCTGTAAGAGGCATCTTTGTGCCCACGAATGTAGCAATTTGAGCACAAAACGAGCGTATTGGGGGGGGAAAATTTCATTATTTTTAATGACAAAAACTATAAACAAGAATTATATATTTGCAACAGAAACCTAACAAAGTACATTGGCGGAGTTAGCGAATAGGTTGACGGGTAAGTTAGTCTATGTTCCTCATCTTTCAGTTTTTAACACAATAGGATAGTGTAGAACATACTCACTCGATAATTTGTTAGTCGCTAAAATTCCGCCAACGGGCATAATATAATACCAAAGCTACAAGATATGGGACTATTTAGTGGTGGCTACACCGAAGAGCAAATGCTCGAGCTCAAGGCGCAAATCAAAGCCCTGCGCGACTCTGTGACACTTAATGAGCAAAAATACGAACAAAGTGAACAACTGCGACAGCAGGTGCTGAATGAGAAGCAAGCATTAGACGATCAGGTAAAATCACTGCAACAAAGTGTGCAACAACTCGAACAACAGCTCGCTCAGCACCCCCAAACAGACCATGTGCCCATTGAATCACAACCATCGCCTGGCGCAGTTGAACTACAAGTTCAAGTGCAGACGCTCACCCAACAGTTGCAGCAGAGCCGCAAGGCAGAGCACGAACACGCCGAAACCATACGCCAGCTACGTGTACAACTTGAAAGTGCGACGCACAGTCATGCCTCGACATCAGCGGCCCAGCCAACCACAGAGCCACCCGTTTCGGCGCAGGCAATAGATGGAGCACTCAAGCAATTACAATCGCTGCAAAAGTCGTACGACCTCATAGCACAACGTGATGAACTGATGCATGCCATGCACCGCGAGCTCGATGTGCTGCGCAACGGCCTCTATGCCAAAATGCTCAAGCCCTACAAGCAATCGTTCATAACCCTCTACGACAGCATAGCCCGCACGCATGCCTATTACTCCCAACTCGAAGCCAGCCAAACGGGCAGCCTCGCAGAGCAATATTCCAAACTGCTCAACCAAATCGGAGCTTACATGCAGCTCATAGTCAACACCTTGAGCGATGAATACGATGTAGACAGTTACCAACCCGAGCCCGGCCAACCATTTGTGCGCGGTCAACACAAAGTGAGCGAAGTGGTGCCCACCACTGACCCCACACTTGACTACACCATCGTGCGCATACATCAGCGCGGTTTCAAATACACCGCTTTCGACCCTGTCAAGGGAGTTGAACGCGACGTTGTGTTACGCCCGGCACTGGTTGATGTGTACCGCGTCAGCGCACCCCAGCAAACCACAAACCACTAACATACATATCACAGTAATTATGGATAAGACACGTGCCGTATATGGTATAGACTTAGGCACCACCTACAGTTGTATAGCCCAAGTAGACCAATTTGATCAAGCCGTAGTATTACGCAATTTCGAGGGCGACTCTATCACCCCGTCAGTAGTATATTTTGAAGACGAGAACAACGTCATGGTGGGCAAGGACGCCAAGGACATGCTCAACTCCGAGCCCGAAAAGGCCGTCTCGTTTATCAAACGCGAAATGGGCAATGACGCCGCTTTCGACAAGAGTGCCAACAATACCCCCTACCACTTCGACCCCTCCGAAATATCAGCTTTCATACTCAAGAAACTTGTTAAGGACGCCAATGACGCCAACGGCTACCCCGAACCCATCAAGGACGTTGTTATAACCTGCCCTGCCTATTTTGGCAACAAAGAGCGCATGCAAACCAAGCAAGCCGGCATCATAGCCGGGCTCAATGTGCTGGCCATCATCAACGAGCCCACAGCCGCAGCCATAGCCTACGGCACCAAGGTCGAAGATCGTAAAACCATACTCGTCTACGACCTCGGAGGCGGCACATTCGATGTTACCATCATACTCGTCAACAAGGGAGCCATCAAAGTCATAGCCACAGGCGGCGATCACCATCTGGGCGGTGTAGATTGGGACACAGAAGTGGCCAACTGGCTGCTCGACCAGTTCAACCAGAAAAACGGCACCAGTTACACCCTCGACGACGACCCACTGCTCCGCAACCAACTGCTCTCCGTGGCAGAATCGCGCAAAAAACTCCTCACGCGCAAGTCAAAGGTCAATCTCGCCATCGACTACCAAGGGCAGTCCGTCAGCGCCGAACTCACCAAAGAAGCCTTCGAACAGCTCACCTCAAGCCTGCTCGAGGAGACCATCGATGCCACCGACAAAGTGCTCGAAATAGCACGCCAAAAGGGTTTCGACAGCATAGACGAGTTCTTGCTCGTAGGTGGTAGTTGCCGCATGCCACAAGTCAAAGCCTGCGTAGACCAGCGTTACAACGTCAATGCACGCATAGGTGAGGTAGACGAAGTCGTAGCCAAGGGCGCAGCCATCTATGCTATGAACGAAGCCTACACTCAAGCCATACAAGAGTACGAAGAGGGCGAACGCGACTCACGACCCGCACCACTGCGTGGCGACCGCGCGCACGTAATGAACGTAACCAGCAAAACCTATGGTCTGGGTATCATCGACGACCAGGTAGGCAACGTTATATTTGCCAATTCACCCTTGCCAACCGAAGTAAAAACCTGCGAGTTCAGCACCATCCGCGACAACCAGACAGGCGTCAACTTCAACATCTATGAAAGCGATTTTACCAACCCCGAGACAGATGGAACAGTCGACCAAAAATTCTGCCGCCTCGTAACCACCGAAACATACGTCATGCCCATCACTGGCAATTATCCCAAAGGCACCCCCATCGAGATAATATTCAAAATTGACAACGAAGGTATGCTCTCCGTTTCAGGACGACTGAACAACGACACCATCGACTTCGACCTCAAGGTAACTGGTGTAAAGAGCAACGACGAACTTGCAAAGGCTCAAAACACACTCAGCCGCATTAATATCGAATGATAAACCCACAGCGTAAACACACGAATAGGTACACCCACAATTCAACGTACCATTTGTGTGTTTATGCTTAAAATCATGTACCTTCAACCGAAAGCCACAGCACGATGGACGAAACCATACTCAATATCAACGTAAAAAAGTGGACGGAATCCATACAATTTCTTAAAAGTCAAGAGATAAAACAACAACTCGACCCTGCCGAGTGGACCGCCGTTGACGAACTGAGCAACTTATGGAACAAGGAATTCGACCGCGACGACGTCAAAGCCACCGCAGCCGAACTCGTAGCCGACCTCAAACGCTGCGAGAACCAACACCCCAACAACCTTGATATAAAAAAATACAGCAAACAACTCACCGCAGTTGTGCGCGAAATGCTCATGAAGGACCGGCCCACCTATGAGGCTTTCAAGCTCAAACTACAAACCATCTACCGCCGACGCCGCCCCACGCCCCCGCCACCCAAGCCGCAGCCCACACCGCCACCCACACCACAGCCCGACCCCACCATCGTCAAACGGCAAGCCGACAATTTCATTGAGGCATTCATCTTCCTGAATGATTTTGACATAGTCATGCAGCTGTCAAACGAAGAGGCTGAGGCAATAACCAACCTCTACGTGATACTGCGCGACAACCCTGTACTCACTTCACAGGTCAAGGACGAGGCAAACAAAAGCATTGCCGACCTCAAACGCTACGAAAACCTACACCCTGCCAACCTGCAAATCAAAACCAAAAGCAAGGCCGTAACTGCTGCCATGCGCAGTGCCATAGCCAACGCACCCACTTATCAACTCTTCAGAGAAAGTGTGCGGCAACCTTTGGTTCACTTCATACAGGAATGGGCAAAAGAGTACGAACGCAGGCAAAACAACCCCATAGAAATAACAAAGGTCGAACTCGCCGACTGCATAAATGGCAAAAGAAATAGAAACTTTGGCGAGCAACTCTATGCAGGCCTATACTTCCTCACACCACGTATAACCATCAACACCATACTCAACCAAACGGTAGAGCTTGGAGTCGAAATATTCAACCAGTCCGGCGTAGTACAAGCACGATATAAAAGTCAAGTCAATGTCAGCGGCAATGGTACTTATATCCTCGACGGCTATGGTAACGACAAGGGCACATTCCTTTCCACCCCTGGCACCTACACTTGCCACATAACTTACAACGACAAGGTGCTAAGCAAGACTAACTTCACCCTCGAAAAGTTAGATACCTCGGATTGGGAAGAAATGGTGCGCGAAATAATTGAAGATTCAACTCCTAAAGATTCAACCCCCACGCCTCCGCCCCCTCCTCGCCGCAAGTCACACTTCTGGCAACGCACAAAGTGGTTCCTCATCATAGCCTTTTTCCTGCTCATTGCTTGGCGCGTAGGCCCCACACTGTGGGATCTGATCTTTCCCGACACCAAGTGCTACAGCATAGCCGAGTCCACCATCTTGCGCAGCGAGCCAAGTGCCGAGGCTAATGCCGTCGAAACCTTTCCCTACGGCTACCTCTACGAACGCAAAGGACGCGAGCGGGGAGGTTGGCAAAAAGTAGAAATCGTCAAAACTGGCTACATCGCATCACGGCTGCTTATTAACAAAGAAGACTATAAACTCTTCAACTCCATCTTCGGCGGAAACGATGATGTGGCGTGTTCAGCCCGGCGCGCCATCATGAGCGTAGGGGCACGCATCGCATTGCTCAACTACTACAAAAACAACAACATGCGGGGCTTTAATCTCGCTTCGGGCAAAACAATCAACGACATGATGCGTGTCATACAAGGGAAAAACGTGTGGTTGTTCATCGAAATAGAGCAAGGCAGCTACTACCCCAACTTCTATCTTGACGAAGACCAAGGCATATTTGCTGCCATACTGTTCAACCCCGAGTTCGACAAGCGCAAAGTCATCGTATTCACCCGTTCAGCCGACAGCTCCGACTATGCCCTGCGCTACGAACACGAGGCACCCGCTAAAGTCGGCATCAAAAGCGTCACGTCATCAAGCAGCGTAGTAGATGTAGAATATGGCGACAAAAAAACATCTACAACCAAAACCACCAAAAAGAAAAAGAAACGCCGCCGTCGCTAATAAACAATAACTTTATTCACAAACTTAACACACCATGACACTACCCAATTTCAACAACCCTCATTACCGCCTTGCAGGCTATATAGCCACGGCCATAGTCACACTCGCAGCACTGCCACTCATCTACGCTATGGTATTCCACACCGACTGGCAGTTCAAGGTCAACTGGAACCTCTTTTCATCACCATTCTTCTCACCGCTCTTTGTCGTAGGAATCATCATAGCACTCGTCAATATGGGCCGCTCACACTACTCCTACGACACCATCATCGAAACCACCGACCTCGATACTGGTAAAAAAGAACGGCACAAAAGTCAAGACGTCATCGACAAAATGGGCGGCAGTTGCCTCGCACCTCTTATCGGTCACTTCATCGTCGAGCCCATAGTCTATGCTGCACTCATCTACTACCCCATAGCTGCACTCATAGCCTTTGTAGGCACCTTCGTGCCCTACATACTATCAGTAATTGTACTCATCGTGTGCATACTCATGTACAAAGTTGCTGGCTGGCTCGCACACCTCGCATTCCGTTCGGTAGCACTCGTCACCATAGCCGTCATACTCACCTCATGCTTTGGCGGAGCAAGCTGGTACATCTTGCGCGCACAAACCAACGCCCCGCTCAGCCCCGACAAAATCGAAACTCCCGTCAGCGGACAAGCCGCACAATACGATGCCACAGCCACCGACCTCACCACATTCGACCTCCAAGGTCCAGTCAAGACCAGCACACTAACACGCGACGGACAAGTAATCAACGGCACTTGCGGCTTCGACAAACAAGGCCGATGGATCACTTGCAATGACCAACCGCTGTCAACTGCCCAAGAGGACGAAAACGCCGCAGTCTACGGCGTAGTGCGCGACGCCAACCAACGTGTCGTACAATACACTATTGGCCAGTACGACATGACCGAAACTATCACAATAAATTTCGACAAACAAGGACGCATCGAAAAGGATAAAACCGAATCGGGCACCAGCACCGAAACTTCCCTCTATACCTACGACACCAATGGCAGAGTGGCCAGCACACGCATTCAAACCACCAGTTTCGAGATGGGAGCAGACGAAGCTGAAACCACAGACGTCACCGTTACTTACACTTACACCGATTTCGACACGCACAACAACTGGCGCGTGCGTGATGTTACCTGCTCAAACGGTGGCAAATACCAAGAAACGCGACACATTACATATTACGAATAAAAACAACCACGTATGAAAATTGCCAACCACCTACGCCGCGTGCTGGCCGCCACCTTGTTCGGCCTTGGCTGCCACACCGCAGCCCTGCACGCGCAAAACATCATGTTGCACCTCGATGCTCCGCAAGGCATTGATGCACAAACCCTTGCTGCCGACATCGGTACGCTAAAAATCACATTCTCAAACTCCAGCGACTTCTTCGACACCAGTCTTTACGCCGCCAACACCCTCGACTTTGGCAGCGACTACTATAATGATGGAAATTCCAGCACCGACCGTGTCCACAAATATTACAGCCGCGAGCTCACCCTCAACGCCGATGATGGCAACGGCAATGCGTGGTGGGGCAACAAAAACAAGTTTGAATTCAATTTTGACAATTTGCGCCGCCGGGTTAGCGGCCGCGCGGGCCAACCCATCTACTACCGCATCTACAGCCCCCACTTCAGCCGCATCATCACGGGGCAGATCGACCCCACCGATGCCGAAGAGGTAACACTGCACCACACCGAGCTGGTGCAAGCCCGCCGCGTGACCTTCATGCCACCCGTAGGACGCGACGGCAATGCCGTGCCAGCCATTCTCGCCCCCGACCTGCGCACAGGCGCCTGCCGTAATTCCAGCAGCGGCCGCGTCAATATGCACGACCTCACAGAACCCTTTGCACGCTACGTCTACAAGGGCGACACCCTGCGCTACCTTGTGGCCCCCGACAGCCCCGAGCTCGCCCTGCATGCCGACTCCATCGTAGTGACCGACACCACCACCTGCGTCACCACCGACTACCGCAAGGCCGTGGAGTGCCACTTCTACATCACCGACAGCCAGGGCCAGCTCTGCCCCGTCTCCAACGGCCTGTTAGCTTCGGTATACTACAGCAGCAAGCGTGGCCGTGGCTACGGCGACTACAATTTTGGCGGCATTTGCTTTGAACCCACCGCCCCCGACGGCACACATGCCGCCTATGCGCTCCCGGGTCGGCAAACATTCCAGCTATACAGGTCAACGGTGCAAACCACCGACCCCGACTTCCTCATGCCCTACAATGCCGACCTCGGCTATATTTTAGGCGAGGTAACCATACCCGCCAGCACCGAACCCGTCAGTCTGTCGATAGCCAAAAGCAAACCCCTGCGCGTCACCACCACACTGGCCGATGCCGCGCCCTATGCCGACCACCTGCAGTTTAGCGCCCACACCTATGTCAGCCCACCTTATTCATGGCAGGAAAATGAGCAAATGTCTGTAGAGTGCAAGGAGGTGAGCCGCCAAATCAAAGGCAACGACCTCGTGGTCACCACCCTCGTCGAGGGCAGCACATGGCCCTATCTTGCCCTCAACGCCCAATATGGCGCACAGAGCGACACCATAGCCAGCGTGCTCAGCAACCAGTGCTGTCTGTACAGTTATCCGGGTGACCCCCGTACCGAGTTCGGCCTCACATATAAAAACTTTTGTGAAGGTGATTTCAATACACTGCCCGCTTTCAGCCAGCTGCACCCCGTCAAGTTCGTTGTGCCGTGCCACCAGTTCCAGACAGGGCGCATGCTTAACCTCATTGGCAAGTACGGTCAAGACGACCGCGTTGCCGAATTGGCAGAACACCACGACGGCTGCGCCAAGCAGCTACACTACGCCAGTGCCGATCCCATACCCTATGACACCATCACCATCATCCTGCCCGAAGGCAAATACGACTGGGTGATGCAGAAAGACGCTGACGAAGCCAACGATGCGCCGCACCACAGCTTTACCCTTGGTGCCACCGACACCCTTGTGCAGCGCTTGCAGCCCACCGACTTTGCACTGCTGCGCGTCAACTGCCTGGGCGCCGACAGCATTTATGTATACAACAAGGTTCCTGCATCGCACCGCTACCGCCAGAGCAAACTCGACCGCCCGAGCATGTACAACTACACCAGGGGCCGCTTTTACTATGCCGACGAGGAGATCCCCCTCCGCCCTGGCTACAACGAGCGCATCATAACCTGGCGCGAGGCAAAACTGCAAAAGGACACCTTATACAGTCTGTCATACTGGCTCGAGGCCCCCATTACCTATGTGGACGAGGACGGCAGTTACTACACTTCCTACACCTCGTTCAGCCGCCCCGACAACCATCTCAGCTTAGAAAAACTGCAAACCGCCACCCCCGACAGCGTCATCTGCATCTCAACGGGCAGCACAGTCAACCTTGCAGTATCATCAGGCACGTACGCCCCCGCACGCTTCATCACCATCAACCCTTCTGAGGCCGACACCACCGTGACAGTTTACACCCAGAAAACCGTTCGTGTCAATTTCTCTTACAAGGGCGGACGTGTGCCGGGCTTTGAACGCTTGAACATGTGCTATGGCAATGAGCAAACGCACATCGTGCCAAATAGCTTCTTCTATCACAAAAGCCGCATGCATCTCGAGCCAGGTCACTACACCATGTCGGGCGTTGTGGCATACGAGGATGACAACACAGGCTACTACGTCACCACTCCCTTCAGCATCGCGTTCGATGTCGAGGCCAACAAGCCCACCACCATCGAGCTATGCCCCGACCCCACAGCCGTAGCCGCAGTCCCCGCCAATAGTGCCCCCGCCAAGGCTGCAGTCTGCTACGCCCCCGACGGACGCCGCATCAGCACACCGCAGCCCGGCCTCAATATCATCAAGATGACCGACGGCACCGTGCGCAAGGTGATAGTCAAATAAAAAAGTATTGCTCTACGCACAAGCACCAAACACAAGCACCAAGCGCAACCTCAAAAACTCTACCTCCAAACTCTACCTCTAATGGGGGCGACGCGTCTCGCGTCGGAAAAGGGTAGGGTAGTGATAAGGAAATGCGCCCCCCCATTAGAGATTGGGGTAAGAGAAGTGATAGAGTGTAGGTGTTAAAGCGCGCAGTAAATAAAAAGAAAGCAATTACACATCACGTGCCAACTGCAAAGCATACCATGCTTGCCAGTTGGCGCGTTTTTTATATACGCGAGTTCGAGATAATATTCTAAAAAGTAAAGAGCAGAAAAACATCCAACC
>OMDB01000674.1_pt1 | contig 14206 bp, 10 predicted proteins | sample 1645161 | NCBI WGS metagenome assembly OMDB01 (sample SAMEA103958135, study PRJEB25191) | human gut metagenome
TCCAGTGCTTGCAGGATAAGGAGAGCGCCAAGAGCCTGACCAAGATCCTGCTCACGGCATCCGGCGGCCCCTTCTTCGGGATGAAGACCGAGGAGCTGCGCGGTAAGACCAAGGCGGATGCCCTCAAGCACCCCAACTGGAACATGGGCGCAAAGATCACCATTGACTCTGCCACCCTGATGAACAAGGGTCTGGAGCTGATCGAGGCAGTGTGGCTGTTCGGCCTGCCGCCGGAGAAGATCCAGATCGTGGTGCAGCGCCAGAGCATTGTCCACTCTGCCGTGCAGTACAGCGATAACTCCATCATTGCCCAGCTGGGCGTGCCCGATATGCGCATCCCCATCCAGTACGCCCTGACCTACCCGGCCCGTGTGCCCGGTGTGGTGCCCGAGCTGGACTTTACCACCCTGAAGCTGCTGACCTTTGATGTGGCCGACGAGGAGACCTTCCGCTGCCTGGCTGCCTGCAAAAAGGCCATCAAGAAGGGCGGTCTGGGCCCCTGCGCCGCCAACGGTGCCAACGAGGAGGCAGTCAAGCTCTTCCTCGAGGATAAGATCGGCTTCCTCGATATCGGCCGTCTGGTGGAGGCTGTTGTGGACAGCGACAGCTTTGGCGGCGATTACACCTTGGCCGATGTGTATGAGTGCGACAAGATGGCCCGCGCCTTTGTGAGAGCGCACCTGTAAGGAGAACTGATGTCTTTTATTGTCACCTTTATTGCTGCGGCGTTCGTGTTCAGCGCCGTGATCGCCATCCATGAGTTCGGCCACTTCATGGTGGCAAAGCTCTGCGGTGTGCAGGTCAACGAGTTCTCCATCGGCATGGGGCCGGTGCTGTGCAAGCGGGTGCGCAAGGGCACCCAGTACAGCATCCGCGCCCTGCCCGTGGGCGGCTTTGTGGCGCTGGAAGGGGAGGAGAGCCCCGAGAGCAAACAGGCGGAGGAACGGTCAAACCCCTCAGCCGCCGATGGCGGCAGCTCCCCTGATAGGGGAGCCCTTGGCATAGCGGAGACTTCCCCCGAGGAGGAAAAGCCTGCTGGTATTCCTCTGAATGAGGCCCCTGTCTGGCAGCGGGCCCTCATCATGCTGGCGGGTGCCGGGATGAACTTTGTGCTGGGCTTTGTGGTCATGGCCATCCTCATCACGGTCCAGAGCGAGCCCATCACCAGCAAGGTCCTCTATCAGGTGGAGGAAAACGCCCTCTGCGGCCAGACCGGCCTGCAGGCAGGGGATAAGATCCTTGCGGTGAACGGCCGCCGCTGCTTTGTGGCAAACGATATCCTCTATGAGCTGATGCGCACCGAGGACTACACCGCCGATTTCACCGTTCTGCGGGACGGCAAAAAGGTGGAGCTGCCCGGTGTGCAGTTCGACACCTGGCAGGATGACAAGGGCGAGACCCACATGAGCCTGGGCTTTACAGTCTACGGCATCAAAAAAACACCGCTGAACGTGCTGAAAGAGGCGGGCAACAGTGTGCTCTACTACGGGCGCATCATCTTTGCCTCCCTCTCCGACCTGCTGCGGGGGCGGGAGAGCATCAACGACCTCTCCGGCCCGGTGGGCATCGTAACGGCCATCGGGCAGGCCGCCAGCTACGGCTGGCAGGACCTGCTGGAGCTGCTGGCGCTCATCACCGTGAATGTGGGCATCTTCAACCTGCTGCCCTTCCCGGCGCTGGACGGCGGCAAAGTGGTGTTCCTGCTCATTGAGGGCGTGACCGGCCATGCCGTGCCCGAAAAAATCCAGAGCGGCCTGATCGTGGTAGCCTTTGCGCTGCTGTTCGGGCTGATGATTTTTGCAACTTACAACGATATCCTCCGGCTCATTACCGGGGCAATGTGATACGGAAAGGAAAACGACCATGCGGCAGCTGAAACGAGAAGTGAAGATCGGCAATGTGACCATTGGCGGCAACAACCCCATTGCGGTGCAGACCATGCTCAATGTGCCGGTGGAGGACATCGAGGGCAATGTGGCGCAGGCCAAGCGGTGCGAAGCCGCTGGCTGTCAGATTTTGCGGGTCACCTGCCCCAGCCCGGCAGATGCAAAGTGCATCGAGGCCGTCAAAAACGCAGTGAACATCCCCATCGTGGCAGATATCCACTTTGACTATAAGGCTGCGCTGGCCTGCGCGGACGTAGGCGTAGATAAGATCCGTATCAACCCGGGCAACATCGGCGATGACGACCGGGTAAAGGCAGTGGTGGATGCCTGCCAGCAGAAGAACATCCCCATCCGCATCGGCGTCAACGGCGGCAGTCTGGAAAAGCACATCCTCGCCAAGTATGGTGCCCCCGTCCCCGAAGCCATGGTGGAGAGTGCGCTGTACCATGTCCGTCTGCTGGAGAAGTTCGATTTCAACAACATCGTCATCTCCATCAAAAACTCCAACGTGCCCCGCATGATGGAGGCCTACCGTCAGCTCAGCGCTGTCACCGACTACCCGCTGCATGTGGGCGTCACCGAGGCGGGCACCTATCAGATGGGTCTGCTCAAGTCCGGCATGGGCATCGGCGGGATGCTGCTGGAAGGCATCGGCGACACCATCCGTGTTTCGCTGGCGGCTGAGCCGGAGAAGGAAGTGGAAGCGGGCTACAACATCCTGCGCGCTGTGGGCTTCCCGGTCGCCGGCCCGGAGGTCATCACCTGCCCCACCTGCGGCCGCACCCAGTACCCCTGCACCGAGATCGCCAACGAGGTGGAAAAGCGGCTGCAGGGCTACAAAAAGTCCATCAAGGTCGCCGTCATGGGCTGCGTCGTCAACGGCCCCGGTGAGGCCCGCGAAGCTGACATCGGCATTGCCGGCGGCAAAGGGGAGGCCGTCCTGTTCATCCACGGCGAGCCCATCAAGAAGCTGACCGGCGATCATATCCTCGATCAGTTCATGGATGAGATCTACAAGATCTGACGAAGAGGTTCTATTACGAGGGTTCCCACGTCTTCAAGACGGAGGACCTCGACTGAATTGCAGACGGCTGCTGCCCGTTTCACACCGAGACGGAGCACAGCCGTTTTTCGAGTAAAAAAGGAGTACCATTGTGACACCACTCGTATCCCAGCTATGGCCGCAGTTCATGGCGGACCCGGACTTTGCGTCCTGTTTTGGGCGCGTCGTTGTCGAGCACGCCCAGATGCTGCGGCAGGAGCGGCAGGTCATCTTTACCCTGCGCAGTGCCGCCCCGCTGGACAAGGGGCTGTGTGCGCGGCTGCTGGCTTCGCTCCAGCCCGATTATGAGGGCTTTGAACTGCGCATCCAGAACCTGTTCGGCTACGCGACGCTGGACGAAGCCGCCCTGCGGGAGCTGATGGAGGAGATGAAGCGGGACGGTGTGCCCATCAACGGCTTTCTGGATCGCTGCACCATCCAGATCACCGGCCAGAACATCACCATCGGCGTCTGCCACGGCACCAAGTTTTTGCAGGAGATGGAGTTCGAGCGGCTGCTGGCCGAGCGGGTCGCAGCCCACACCGGCGTCAAACCCAAGGTGACCCTGCAAAGCGCGGTGGGCGAGGCCGAACAGCGCCAGATGGAAGAGAAATTGGAGCGGAAGATCGCGCCGCCGGTGGTCAAGTTCGAGAAGAAGAATACGGCCCCGTCCATCAAGGTGGAGGGCCTCGATCTGACCGACAAGCCCGTGACCATCTTCCACGGCAAGATGTTCACCCCCAAGAACCTGACGCCGCTGAAGGACCTCGGCGGCGAGGGCGGCAAGTGCATGATCTGGGGCGATGTCTTCTTCACCGAGGTCAAGGGCAACTACCGCAAGATCTATACCGTTTCCATCACCGATTACACCGGCTCCATCAACCTGAAGATCCGGGCGCAGGAAGGGGAGGACTGCTCCAAGTGGGAGTCCATCTCCAAGGGCACCACCGTCATCGTCCGGGGCGACTGCTCCTACGACAAATACGAGCATGACTACATCGTCTACCCCTACGATGTCCTCTTCGTCGAGCGCAAGAAGCGGGAAGACCATGCCCCGGTCAAGCGGGTGGAGCTGCATCTGCATACCAAGCTGTCCAGCATGGACGCCTTCTGCGACCCCGGCGGGATCGTCCGGCTGGCGCACCGGATGGGCCACCCGGCCATTGCCATCACCGACCACGGTGTCTGCCAAGGCTACCCCGAAGCCATGCTGGCGGCGGATGACATCCGCAAGAGCGACCCGGATTTCAAGCTCATCTACGGCTGCGAAGCCTATTTCGTGGACGATATGATCCCCTGCGTCTACGGTGTGCAGGATGCCCCGCTGAGCGGCGAGTTCTGCGTCTTTGACACCGAGACCACCGGCCTTGACCCCAACGTGGAGTATCTGACCGAGATCGGCGGCGTCATCGTGAAAAACGGCGAAGTCGTGGAGGAATTTGACACTTTCGTCAAACCCGGCAAGCCCATCACCCCCAAGATCACCGAGCTGACCGGCATCACCAACGAGATGGTGGCCGATGCCCCCGGGGAGAAGGAAGCGCTGGAAGCCTTTCTCCGGTTCGCGGATGGCCGCATCCTGGTGGCCCACAATGCCCATGCGTTCGATATCCGCTTCCTGAAAGCCGCCGCCAAGCGCAGCGGCATTTCCTTTGAGCCGACCTATATCGACACCCTGACCATGGCGCAGGCCATGTACCCGGGCCTGCACAACTACAAGCAGGGGACCATCAACAAGCATTTGGAGCTGCCCGACTACGAGGCCCACCGCGCCTGCGAGGACTCCGCCGCGCTGGGCCGCATCTTCTGCGTCATGCTCAGTGACCTTGCCGAGAAAGAGGTCACCACCGTGGAGGGCATCAACACCGGTCTGGGCGGCAACCGGGAGGTGCTGAAAAAGAAGTACTTCCACCTCATCATTCTGGTCAAGAACCAGATGGGCCTGAAGAACCTGTATAAGATCGTGAGCGAGGCCCACGTCAACTACTTCTTCAAGAAGCCCCGTGTGCCCCGCAGCCTGCTGAACAAGTACCGCGACGGCCTGATCCTGACCAGCGCCTGCGAGGCGGGCGAGCTTTACCGTGCCGTTGTGGAGGGGCGCTCCTACGAGGAACTGAAGAAGATCGCCTCCTACTACGACGTGCTGGAGATCCAGCCCCTGGGCAACAACGAGTATATGGTGCGGGACGGCAAGGTGGAGAGCGAGGAAGTCATCAAGGACTTCAACCGCACCATCATCCGGCTGGGCGAGGACCTGCACAAACCGGTCATCGCCACCGGCGACGTGCACTTTACCGAGCCGGAGGATGCCATCTACCGCACGGTGCTGCAGGCGGGCAACGGCTTCAAGGATGCGGACACCCAGCCCCCGCTGTTCTACCGCACCACTGAGGATATGCTGAAGCAGTTCAGCTACCTGCCCAAGGAAAAGGCCTACGAGATCGTGGTGACCAACCCCCGTAAGATCGCGGCCACCATCGACAACAACGTGCGGGCCATCCCGCGCGGCACCTACCCGCCCAGCATCGAGGGTGCAGAGCAGCAGCTGCGCGATGCCACCTGGGAACACGCCAGGCGGGATTACGGCGACCCCCTGCCCAAGATCGTGGAGGACCGCCTGAAAAAGGAGCTGGACTCCATCTGCGGCCACGGCTACGCTGTTCTGTACGTCATTGCCGTCAAGCTGGTGGCCTATTCCAACGCGGGCGGCTATCAGGTGGGCAGCCGTGGCTCGGTGGGCTCCTCTGCCGTGGCCCACTTCTCCGGCATTTCGGAGGTCAACAGTCTGCCGCCCCACTATCGCTGCCCCAAGTGTAAGTACAGCGAGTTCATCACCGACGGCAGCGTGGACGACGGCTTTGACCTGCCCGATAAGGACTGCCCCCACTGCGGCACCCGGATGCTGGTGGACGGCCACGACATCCCCTTTGAGACCTTCCTGGGCTTCTACGGCGACAAGGAGCCTGATATCGACCTGAACTTCTCGGGCGAGTATCAGTCCAACGTCCACCGCTACACCGAGGAGCTGTTCGGCAAGGCCAATGTGTTCAAGGCGGGCACGGTGTCCGGCATTCAGGACAAGACCGCCTACGGCTACGTCAAAAAGTATCTGGAGGCCCGCGGCAAAACCGTCAACCACGCCGAGGAGAACCGCCTGACCCTGGGCTGCACCGGTGTCAAGCGTACCACCGGCCAGCACCCCGGCGGCATGGTGGTTGTGCCCGACACCTACGAGATCTACGATTTCTGCCCCATCCAGCACCCGGCGGATGATGTGGCGGGCGGCCTGCTCACAACGCATTTCGAGTTCAAGTACCTCCACGACACCCTGCTCAAGCTGGACGAGCTGGGCCACGATATGCCCACCTTCTACAAGTATTTTGAGGAGTACACCGGCATCCCCGTGGACAGCATCCCCATGAACGACCCCCGGGTGTACAGCCTGCTCACCAGCCCGGAAGAGCTGGGCGTGACCCCGGAGCAGATCGACAGCCAGACCGGCACCTTCGGCATCCCGGAAATGGGCACCAACTTCGTGCGCGGAATGCTGGTGGAGGCCCGGCCCCGGAACTTCTCGGAGCTGATCCAGATCTCGGGCCTGTCCCACGGCACCGATGTCTGGACCGGCAACGCCGACGAGCTGATCCGCAGCGGCACCTGCACCATCGCGGAGGTCATCGGCTGCCGTGACAGCATCATGCTCTACCTGCTGCGCAAGGGGCTGGAGCCCAAGATGGCCTTTGATATCATGGAGGCGGTCCGTAAGGGCAAGGTGGCCAAGGGCGGCTTCAAGCCCGGCTGGGAGGAAGCCATGCGGGAGCACGAGGTGCCGGACTGGTACATCGAGTCCTGCCGCAAGATCAAGTATATGTTCCCCAAGGCCCACGCTGTGGCCTACCTGATGAGCGCCATCCGGCTGATGTGGTTCAAGCTCTACCGCCCGGCAGAGTTCTACGCCGTTTACTTCACCGTGCGCGGCGATGATATCGACTATGAGGCCGCTGTGGGCGGTGCGGCTGTGGCCCGCGCCCACATGGAGGCGGTGAAGCGCCGCCTGAAAGAGGAGAAGAACGCCAAGGACGAGGACGTGCTGGTCAGCCTGCAGCTGGTCAACGAAATGCTCTCCCGCGGGTATGCGTTCCTGCCCATCGAGCTGGGCAAGAGCCGCGGCAACAAGTATATCGTGGAGGATGGCAAGGTGCGCCTGCCCTTCTGTGCCCTGAAAGGCGTGGGCGGCACTGCCGCCGCCTCGCTGGAGCGGGCCACCATCGACGGGCAGGAGTATATCTCCGTGGAGGAGCTCCAGCAGGCCACCGGCGTGACCAGCGCCGTGCTGGAAAGCCTGCGCACCGCCGGTGTGCTGGCAGACCTGCCCGAAAGCAGCCAGGTGAGCTTCTTCTGACCCCTTGACTTTTGGGGGAAGGCAGGCTCAGGCTCCGAATCGTTCATCAAGTGCAACAAAAAATCCCCTGCCGGATCATTGGCAGGGGATTTTTGAGTTGTGTGGTGCAGCAGCTGGTATTAAACCTCTCCGTCAAAACCTGACGGTTTTGCCACCTCCCCTAGTAGGGGAGGCCTTGGCATAAGGTTCATTTTTCGCAATGATCGCCTGTCGGCTCCAAAACCGGCATCTGCCGCAAGGATAAGACTTTGCGCCAGCAGGGCAAACAGGAGCGAAGCGCCAGACCCCGAAAACGCGACGGCCTGCCAAGGGCTCCCCTACTAGGGGAGCTGGCGCGGAGCGCCTGAGAGGTTTAGCCGCAAGCAGCTGCTTTCCTTGCAGATGCATTGGCCCCTTTACGCTTCCTTTTCCATAGCGGCCAGCGGGGTCAGGTACTCCTTGCAGCACTCCTCGTACATGAGGGAGTATTCCTTGCTGGGGTTGTGGTGCATCAGGCTCTTGAGGGTGTGGGAATCGTAGTCATCGCCCTCGCTGGTGCCCACCAGACGGGCTGCCACGTTGGAGCAGTGGTCGGAGATGCGCTCCACATTGTTCAGCACATCCAGGAACACCACGCCGGTATCAATGGAGCAGATGCCATCCTTCAGGCGCTTGATGTGGCCGTCGCGGAGCTTCTCCACCAGAATGTCGATGACCTCTTCCAGCGGCTCCACCTGACGGGCCAGCGCGATGTCATCGTTCTCAAAGGCATCGTTGGTGCGGGTCAGGATCTGCTCCAGCGCGGAATCCAGCAGCTTCAGCTCGTTCTTGGCAATGTCGCTGAAGGAGGCCTCTTTCTCGTAGAGCTCCACAGCCTTTTCCTGAATGTTCACGGCGTAGTCGCCGATGCGCTCGAACTCGGTGACAAAGTTCAGCAGCTCGGTCACAGCGTGGCTCTCGTCGTCGCCCAGCTCCTGGTCAGTCATCTTGATGAGGTAGTTGGAGATCTCCACCTCCATCCGGTCGATGAGGTTCTCCCGCACATTGATGGCGCTCACCACGTCCTCATCCATCTTGAGCAGCAGGGGAGTGGAGAGGCTGACGTTGCGGGCGGCACGGCGGGACATCTTGACCACGGCGCTCTTGGCCTGCTGCAGGGCCACGGCCGGGCTCTTGAACAGACGCTCATCCAGCACGGGCATACTCAGCTCCTGTGCTTCCTCGGCGCTGTTGGGCACGGTGAGCATGGCCAGCTTGGAGAGCACACTGCTGAAAGGCAGGAACAGCAGCATGGCCGCCACACTGGAAAGGGTGTGGATGTTTGCAATGGTGCTCTTGTTCATCACATCGCCCCACACCGGGATGCCGATGGTGTATCGCACGGCGTAAATGGCACCCAGCAGCACAAAGCTGCCGATGATGTTGAAATACAGGTGGATCAGGGCGGCGCGCTTGCCGTCCTTGGAGGAGCCGCCGATGGTCAGCAGCGGGGTAAAGGCGGTGCCAATGTGGGCACCCAGAATGATGGGGATGGCGCTGCCAAAGGTGACAAGGCCGGTGCTGGACAAGGCCTGCAGGATACCCACCGAGGCCGAGGAGGACTGGATGATGACGGTGACGACCATGCCCACCAGCACGCCCAGCACGGGGTTGGTCATGCTGACGAACAGTTCCTGAAAGGCTGCGCTCTCCCGCAGGGGGGACACGCCGGTGTCCATCAGGCTCATGCCCGTGAACAGGATGCCGAAGCCCAGCATGATCTGGCCGATGTTCTTCTTTTTGGCGTTGCGCAGGAACACATAAAAAATGCAGCCGACAAATGCCACCACCGGCGCAAACGTCTTGGGCTGGATGAGGGTCAGCAGAAGGCTTTCACCCGAGATATCCGCCATGCGGATGAGCTGACCGGTGACCGTGGTACCAATGTTTGCACCCATGATGACACCCACCGACTGCGTCAGGGTCATAATGCCAGAGTTGACAAGGCCGACACAGATGACGACTGTGCCCGCGGAGGACTGGATCACGCCGGTGATGAGGGTGCCGAAAATGACACCCTTGATGGTGGAGGAGGTCAGCTTCTGCAGCACGCCCTGCATCTTGCCGCCCGCCAGCTTTTCCAGGCCGGCACCCATGATCGACATACCATAGAGGAACAGCGCAATACCGCCCAACAATGAGGTGATGTGTGTGATATCCATCTCGATACTCCTAAAAACTTCCTTTTGCTCTTAAAACAAACCAAGGACGGCCGCCCGGGGCTTCCTGCCCTGAACGCCGTCCTTTTTATTATAGCATTGAACTCCCCCGGACAACAAGCGTTATTTTACATGTTTTTTGCATTTTTACTGCATTTCCGCGCCGTTTTGTCCTTTTGTCAACTGTTCTTTTCTTATATTTTACAGGTATTTTACATTTGAACTTTCCCCGCACGCTCCTGACATGTTTCCGGGAACTGCCGGGAATATGTCATGCGGCCTCGTCCAGCTCCTCCATGGCCTCCCGCACCGTGTCCGCCGAGAAGAGGAACACCCCGCCCCGGGTATAAACCTCCACATGGCCGCCTACAGATCGGATCTCGTACTCACTCATGGTGTTCCCTCCTGTTCCTGCAGCCCGCCTCCGGGCCGCTCCTGTTTTGTTCGACAAGAGGAGTATACCAGATACAGGGTACGATAAGGGGGACTTTCAGAAGTGGGCATGAAAAAACCTCTGCATCGGTGGAAACCCTTTGCAGAGGTTTTCAAATCATCAGGCGGGCATGTGATCGCTCCGCTCGCTTCGCACGATGCCGAGGAAGGGCGGGACGCTTGCACGCTGCTGGCCCTTTTCACGAGCCTTTTTCAGCTGGTACTCATGGCTGGCAACAGCATCAATAAAATCACGCTCTTTTTGTGTTGCATGATAATAATCGGTGTTGAAACGCTTGCAGACGGAAAACAGGATATCAAGATAATCCATCGTTTCATCCGACATGGGTGCGACCTGCAGTTCGATTTCGTGATTTGCCATAATAACCCCTCCTGTTCTCAGGATAAATAGGTGCTGAAGATCTCCTGCGCGCCTTCATCAGCCAGCATCAAGAGCTTGGGGCCGCCTGGCAGCGGCTGGAAGATCGGCACAGCATGGAAATCCTGAATATAGTGTTCGTACAGTTCATCTGTCTTAGCGGCAAAGGTCACGACACCGCCGTGGCCGCTGTCAATGGATAGCTGGATGCCATAGGCGATCATCATACGACCGATACCGGTATATTTACGCTGATCTGTCAGCGTCGGGTTGCTCTGCGGGTGAGCTTCCATGTTCACGATAAAGATAGAAATGCCGTTTTGATCCTCCCGGTAAGCCCCCAGCGCAATGATCTCACCGCTTGCCGCTTTGGCGACCCGTTTTTCCAGTTGGGAGTCACGGATAAAGTCACTGGTCCAATCGGACTGCCAGCCGCTTTTTGTCACCAGAAGGTCTGACTGTGTGGCAGGCGTGATCTCCACCGGGATGCAGGCTCCGGTCTTGTTTTCTGTAACGAAATATTGCAGCAGCATCGGCACAGCCCCTTTCTGCTTCTATTTTATCATGCAGGAAGGAAAAAGGCAAATTTTCTCCCTCTTTTTTCGCATTTTTCGCGCGAAAAATCGCCGGAACATACTCGTTGACGACACAACCAAAAGGTGTTACACTTTGGGTAACAAAACAACGCTGTGTAATGCAAAAGAAAGAGGTGTTTCCATGAACGAAATGAAGGAAGCAGTGGGGAACTGGCGGGAGGCAAAGCAGTTCAGCCCGGCGGACGAGAACGATTTCCTGCGGTGGCTGGACAAGGCCGACACCGAGGAAAAGCTCTTTTCCCGGCTGACCTTCTGGTTTACCTTCCGGGGCCTGCCTGCGGACCAGAACCAGCGGTATCATCTGGTGCAGGAGCGGGCCCGGGAACTGCGGCTCTGGAACGGACTGGAGCTCAAGCTCCGGCGCTGGCAGGACCGCGTGGCCGACGAGTACGAGCAGATCGGAAAGGAGGCGTTCGCGGCCCGCATCGGCGAGGACTACGCCGATTACATCAACAGCCTGACCGACCCGGAGGCCGCCCCGCAGCAGGCCGCCCCGGAGCCGGAGACCGCAAAGCCTGCCGGGGTGCAGGCGTGGTCGGCCCGGGAGCTGTCTGAGATGGTGCTGCCGCCCATCCGCCATGTGGTGGAGGGTCTGCTGCCCATGGGCATGGGGGTGCTGGTGGCAAAGCCCAAGCTGGGCAAGAGCTGGATGGTGCTGGACCTCTGCCTTGCCGTGGCACAGGGGGAGCCGTTTCTGGGGTTCCCCACCCGGCAGCACGGCACGCTCTACCTCGCCCTGGAGGACGGCAAGAGCCGGATGCAGACCCGCCTGCGCCGCTTGCTGGAGGGCAGGCCCGCCCCGGCCAACATGCACGTTATGTTTCAGGCCCAGCGGTTGGGCGAGGGCCTGCTGGAAACGCTGGGGGAGTATCTGGATGCCAACCCGGACATCCATCTGGTCTGCATCGATACCTTATCCAAGATCAAGCCCAAGGCAAAGCCCTTTGAAAATGCCTACGATGCCGACTACGACTACATGGGCAGGCTGAAGGCCTTTGCCGACAGCCGGGGCATCTGCGTGCTGCTGGTGCACCACACCCGCAAGAGCAAGAACCCCGAGGACAGCTTCGACAACATCAACGGCTCCACCGGCATCCTGGGCGCGGCGGATTTCACCATCGTGCTGGACAAGCAGAGCCGGATGGACGATGAAGCAAGCTTTCTGCTCACCGGCCGCGACATCGAGCAGTGCGAGCGGGTCATCCGCTTTGATAAGGCCCGCTGCCGCTGGGTCATGCAGGGTACGGCGGCCCAGCTGGCCGCGCAGCGCCGGGTGGCCGAGTATGAGGCAGAGCCTATCGTCAAGACCCTGCGGGTGCTCTTGCAGCAGGGGGATGGAACGTGGAGCGGCTACTCCAAGAACCTGATGGAGATGGGCCAGCGGTACGCCCATACCGAGCTGGCACCAAATCTGCAAATGCTTTCAAAGCGTATTCAGGAGCTGCAACCTATGCTTTGGGAACGAGATACCATTAGATATTGGTATAACAGCAATGGAAACGCTGGGAGAAAGCATAACTTTCGACAGGAACGAATCGATAACAATGCTTCGGTTCCAGTGTCTGCACAGTTATCGTTAAGACATAATTATCATTGATATCATTGGTTATCATTGATTGTCATTGACTGGTGGCAATGAAGAGCAATGATTTCAATGACTTCAATGATGAATGTTAGTATAACGAGAAAAAGCCCTGCGCAATGCCAAGGGCTCCCCCTTCGGGGGAGCTGGCAAAGCCGCAAGGCTTTGACTGAGAGGGTGAGGGCCTTACCCTCCCGCCGCAAGGCTGCCCTTGGGGCAGGCATCCGGGGCGCTCTGGGCCTTCCGGGCCTCGGTGCGGGCCTTGTCGTAGCAGTAGCGGATGATGGCCTGCCGCCGCACGATGCCGATAAAGATGCCCCGGTCGTCCACCACGGGCACAAAGTTCTGGTTCATGGCCGCTTCGATCAGCTGGTCCATGCTGGTGGTGACGGTCACGGCCTTGTAATCCCGCTTGTGGGCAAAGCTCGAGATGGGCACATCCTCGGCGGCTTCAATGTCCAGCCCGTGCTGCTGTTTCAGCCCCCAGAGGATATCCCCCTCGGTCAGGGTGCCCACATACTCGCCCTTGCGGTTGAGCACCGGGATGGATGCGTAGCGGTTGTTCTCCCATTTTTCCAGCGTCTGCCGCAGGGTGAAGTCATCGTAGACATACATCAGGTCCTGCTTGGGGGAAAGGAAAAACAAAATGTTCATCAAACAGCTCTCCAATCGTTATCCTATCGTAAACAGTGGTTCTGCCGTAAGGGCGCAGCTCCCGTTCCTCTGCTTTGATTTTAGCACTTTTCCACAGGCGGATAAAGTCAAAAATCATACTTTTTAGAATTTATTCACAGTCGCGCCCGGCCTTTTTGCAAAACATGCAGGAAAACCGTGCACAGGGCAGGGTTTTGTGGTATAATAGGAACACGAATCGGCTCACATTGCCCGCCCTTTGGAAATTGTGCTGTACACAGGGCGTGGGAAGTTGTATAATAGGGATACCGATTCCTTTCCCGGTATGCGGCGGGTTTGCCGCGGCAAGCCGGGCCACCCCAACAAGATTTCAAATAAAGGAGCAGAGCGACTATGATCACTTCCCGTTTCCCGCTGGGAGATGTCAGCTTTTCCGCCGAGTACTTCTCTACGCTGGTAGGCGAAGCAACCAAACAATGCTACGGCGTGGCCGCAATGACCCCCCGCGACCTGACCGACGTGGTCAAGAGCGTGGTGCGCGGCAACGATTACTCTGAAAAGGGCGTTCGTGTCACACAGGAAGAGGGCCGTCTCGTGATCGAGCTGCACATTGCCGTCAGCTACGGGCTCAACATCTCCACCGCCGCGCGCAGCATTTCGCACCGCGTCAAGGACGAAGTGGAGCAGGCCACCGGCCTGAAGGTTGCCCGCGTGATCGTCTCCGTTGATGACGTGATCGCCTGATCGGACAAGATAATAAGGAGTAAATTCAAATGATTTCTGGTAAGATCCTGCGCGACGCGATCATCTCCGGCGCGAACAACATCAACAACCAGCGCTCCCGTGTGGACGAGCTGAACGTTTTCCCTGTGCCCGATGGCGACACCGGCACCAACATGGGCATGACGGTGGGGGCCTCCGTGGCAGAGCTGAACGCGCTGGACGACGGCTGCACCGTGGGTGAGGCCGCCAAGACCGCTGCCTCCGCCATGCTGCGCGGTGCGCGCGGTAACTCCGGCGTGATCACCAGCCTGCTGTTCCGCGGCTTCTCCAAGGCGCTGGAAGGCAAGAAGGAAG
>OMDB01000698.1_pt1 | contig 13722 bp, 9 predicted proteins | sample 1645161 | NCBI WGS metagenome assembly OMDB01 (sample SAMEA103958135, study PRJEB25191) | human gut metagenome
TGGGCAGGCTGTCGTACTTGCGGAACTCGATGGTCTTGCCGCCGTTCTGGGGCACAGGGTAGTAATCCGCAAACTGGTCATGCACCAGCCGGGGCTCTGCCTGGTCGATGAGGCGCTTCTCATAGAAGGTCTTCATCTCCGGGGTCATGGTGGTGGTGGAGTTCAGGGGAGTTTCGGCAAACAGCTGAATGTTGAAGTTGTTCATAGTCATTATCCTTTCTTTCATTGATTTCAAGCTCCCCCTTCGGGGGAGCTCCGCAAGGCGCTGGCAAAGCCAGACCGAAGCGGTGAGAGGGTTTTCCCTCAAAAACTGATCTTTGCACCATGGAGCGCCTGACGTTCCAGTGCTTCCCGCTGGCTGCGGGTCATCCGGTTCACATCCGCACCGGTCACGGCGGCGCTGCCGGGGTGGGTGCCGTTTTCAGCAGGGCGTGCCCCGCGCTGGCGGATGCGCTCCACCACGCCCTGCTCCACGGTGCGGGCAGTCTGGCGCATGGCATCCCCGTAGTGGGCCAGCCGGTAGGCATCCAACATCCGCATCCCGGGCAGCTGCATCAGGCGGCGCATCTCGGGGTCTGCCAGCTCCTTTTGCAGGGAAAACTCCGGCACCGCCCGGCGCATCATGGCCTCCTCGGCAGCCCAGCGCCGGTGCAGGGCATCCACAGCCTGGCTTCCCGGGAAACGTTTTGGCAGCGCAGGGCGGGGCGGTTCCTGTTCCTGCCCTTCTTCCGCCTTGACCGGTTCGGTCTCTTTCACCTCCTTCTCCCCCTCCGGGGCGGTCGTCTCCTGCCTTGCGTCCGCTTTCTCACCGGGCTTCAGGGTACCCGATGCCACAGCCTGCTGCTCCTGGGCCGCGCTCAGGGCAGGGGCAGCCGCTTCGCCGCCGTCAGCAAACAACTGCAGGTCCATCATCTCCTGCTTGCCCCGGGCACTCCGGTCGGCAAAGCGTACATTGTCCGGGTAGCGCTCGGCCAGCAGGGCAAAGCCCGCCTTGGCCAGCTCAAAGGCCCCCTCGACCCATGCGGTACAGGGCCGGGCAGCAGTCACCGTCAGGCGGGGGCCATCGGGCTCGTCAAAAGCATCGCTGTGGGCGTTTTCCTCGCCCGCCAGCAGGCTGACCAGTGCCTGCATCAGGGTGCTGACACCGGCACACACGATATCCTGCCCTGCCGGGGCATAGCCTGCATGGCCCGCCGCCTCCAGACGCATGGCCGGGCCGTAAGGGCCGTCCAATTCCGTATAATTCACTTTGATCATTTCTGCCTCCTTCTCATGTAAAACCTCTCCGTCACCTGCGGTGGCACCTCCCCTCATAGGGGAGGCAAGCCAGCAGCAGCGTGAACCTGGCTCTCCTGTCAGGAGAGCTGGCGCAAAGCGCCGGAGAGGTTCTTCGCCAATGCTCTTGTGCTCAGATTTTCCTCCGCGCCGCTCAATTTCTCGTTGAACCGCGCGATCTGCATCTGGGCCGCCGTCAGCTTCTGTGCCAGCGTGCCGTTCTGCCGCACCCTCTGGCGCACTTTTTCGATGCCCTCAAAATCCATCATCTCCAGTGCCGCCAGGGCCGCATCGGCATTCTGGGGGGCAAAGAAACCCAGCTGGTAGCACTCCTTCGCCGTTTCATTCTGGGAAAGGCGGCTGAAGGTGGATTTCTTCTCGGCGCTCACCACGATATCAAACACCGGTTCCCGGCTTCCCAGCTCCACGCCGCCCATCAGCCCCATGGGGCGGGCGCGCAGCGCTGCCCCGGAAAAGGGCACGAACTCTCTGCCTCCGGCAGGCCCGATGACACGGAACACCCGCTCCTCATCGTAAAACTGCCGCATCAGGTCAATGATGAGGTAGCACTCCCTTGCAAAGGCCCGGTAGGCACTTTTGAGCATATCGCGGGAGAGCTTGCTGCCCGCCTCCTGCAGGGCCGCAATGGCACTTGCCGCCGTCACGCCGCCTGCGGTGCCGCCCTGGGTCATATCCCGGTTTCCGCTGATCTCCTTCAACTCCTCAATGCGGCTGTTGCGGTAGCTCAGGCTGTTCCCCTGCAAACCGGCGGTCTGCAATGGGCGGAAACTCTCGTCTCCCAGCCGCCCGGCCACATGGACGATGTCCCGGCTGAGATCCGCCAGTTCCTCCTCGTTCACGCCCGCCGTGTCGCTGAGCACATACCGCTGCTTGGATGCCAGCAGGACATTTTCATCCATGGCATGGTTCATCCTGTCGATGGCGGTCTGGCATTCCTTCATCACATCGATATAGCCAAAGCCCGCCGGGCTGTCCTCTTCCATAAACAGCGGGTCGAACACGAAGGGATATTTCCCGTGGTCGTAGAAGCCCCGCCCGGCAAGGGCTGGGTCGTTCTCGCTGGCATAGAGCACCACGCCGTTGCAGAACTTGCAGTAGTGGAGCAGGGTGCGTCCGGCCTCGTCCGGCTTTTTGTAGTACCAGTCCACCACCACGCTTTTTTCGGTGGTATCCAGCCCGCCGTCGTGAAGAAAACGGGGCACATCCAGCACACTGGCGCTGTGGCCCTTCAGCTGGGGCCAGCGGTTTTCCAGCTGTTTGGTGTTCTCCATGCTCAGGGAGAAAAAGTGGGGCGAGGCCTGGATATCCGCCACGCCCGGCTCCCAGTAGAGCATGAGCAGGTTCATGGGCCGGATGGCGATCTCTCCCACGCCGCCCCGGGCCTCCGGGTCCCAGAACACGCCCTTGACCCCGGTGCCCTGCTTGAGCTTGCGCCACCAGGTGTCGCTGTACACCTGCTCATAGTCTGCCTGCTCCAGCACCACCGGCAGGATGCTGGAAAGCACCTGTGCGGTCTGCGCATCGTCTGCCGCCCGGGGCAGAACATTGGGGGCCGGGTAATTGTCCATGGCATCGGCGTGCTTGTTGGCAATGCTGTTGAACAGCCACCCACTGGCAGGCTGGGGCTTGCCCTCCATCATGGGGTTCTGGTAGTTCTTCCAGTGTCCCATCCGGAACCACAGCTCGTTGTCTACAATGCGTTTGTCCAGCGCGGCTTTTCCGGCCTTGTATTTCTGTAAAATGGCAGTGGCTTCGGCCACTTCTTCTGCCCCGATGGGGGGCTTTTCATCGATCATTGCTTGCTCCTTTCTTGTTAGCTTCCTCACCCTCTCAGTCTCGCTCCGCTCGCCAGCAGCCGGGTTGCGGCTCCCAGCGTCTGCTTCACTCTGTTCGCATCCTTGCTGGCCGCTGCCCCAACAACTCCTCCCTCAATCCGCCGCTGGCGGCGGTCGTCGTCGTTGCTCCCAAAGTGGGAGCTTCTGACGAAACTGCAAACTTTGCAATAACTGCCAAGGCCTCGCCCTTCGGGAGAGGTGGCAGCGCGCCAGCGCTGACGGAGAGGGTGAGCCGCCTATACCCTGTAAAATCTCGCCCTCCGGTGCAGCTCCAGCGGGTCGTCCCCCACCGGAGGCTGCACGGTCTGCCGGGGCGGTGAGATGGGATTTTCCATCAGCACATAGCGGCACTCGTCATAGATATGGTCCTCCTGCCGGGTGTCGATGTCCTCCACATTGCTCTCGTCATAGACCAGGTTCGGGAGGGTGCGGATGAAGTGCCTGCAGGTGCTGAACACCTGAAACATGGGCCGCCCCTCCCCATCGAACGCCAGCCGGTAGTGGAACTGCATCTTCCCCGCCAGGCGGGTGTGGTCACCGGGGACCCAGTGGAGAAAATGGGGGCCCCGCTCCATCATGGCGGCAATGCTCTCGCCCCGGCTCTCATCAAAGATAGCGGGGTCGGCCACCCCCAGAATGGTGCGGCCCTTGAGCATCGGGTCGTTCTGCTCTGCCTCCCGGATCCGCCTTGCCTGCTCCACCGGATCGATGCGCAGGCCCTCGTTGGGGCGGCCCGTGCAGCCGTACAGCTCCTTGATGCGGTAAAGCCTGCCCTCCTCATCCGCCGCGTACCACCCCACCGAGAACGGCTTCGAAAAACCGAAATCGTACCCCCGGTAGATCTTCCAGTGTCTGGGGATGTCAAAGGGCGCAATGACATGGGTCCAGCGCTGGTCCTGATAATGCCCCGGGTCGTTCCGCCACTCGGTGAACACCTGCCCGGAAAAGCTGTCCCAGCTGCCATAGAGCAGGGCCTGCTTTTCCGCTTCGGGCAGGCTTGCCAGACTGGCAAGGTAGTCCGGGTCATTTTCCAGCAGGGCGGGGTTGTCGAACACGCTGGACGGGATAAACACCCTTGCCCGCTCCAGCACCTTCTCGGTTCCGTCCGGCATCCGCACCGGGAACTGCTCCACGATGGGGGTGCCGGGCGGGGCAGGCGTGATGAACCGTGCTTTCACCCAGCCGTGCCCCACACCGCCGGGATTGGTGGTGGCCCGCAGGTAGACCCGGGTGCCCGGGCCGGTAGGGCGGTTGCGGCTCATCATATAGCTGTACTCCTCCCACTCGAAATGGGTCAGCTCATCGAACCCGATGAAGTCGAAGGCCTTGCCCTGATAATTTGTGCGGTCCTTGGTGTACTGCATGGAACCAAAGTAGATTTTTGCCCCGCTGGGGAACACCCACACATGGCTGGTGGCGTTGTACTGCGCCGTAGGAAAAGCCCGCTTGTAGTAGGCCATGCTCTTGTCCACCAGATCACTGAGCTGGGGGTAGGTCTTGCGCAGGATGAGCCCCCGATAGTGGGGGATGTGCACCTGCCGCAGGGCCTCGATCACCAGCGCGTCACTCTTGCCGCCGCCTGCCGCGCCCCCGTACAGGGCTTCTGGTTCCGGGCGGCGCATGAACTCCGCCTGCCGGGGCTGGGGCCGCCATACGATTTCTGCATTCATACGTCCTCCACGGCTGGCAGAAGCACCACGCCGCACGCCCGGGCCTCGGCATCCGTGCCCTGATCGTTCAGGGTCTTGGCCACCGCGGCCAGATCCTTCAGCACCGCCGTGGCCTCCTTGAGCCCTTTCATCAGGGCCGGGTCAGAGCCATCGGCACGCTGGACCTTCTGCCGGGCGTTCAGTTCCTTGACCTCCTGCGCCAGCATGGTGCTCAGGGTGTCGGTGGCCTTGTGCAGGCTGGCAAGGCTCTTGTCCCTGCCCGGCTGTTTCGCTTGCGCCATCCTGTGTTCTCACATCCTTTCTGTTTGGCTTGGCACAAGGATACCAGCTTTTCGTCCCCTGCAACAGCGCGCACTTTCGCAGGGCCGTTTTGTACTTTTAGTGTCATAGAATCCAATCCGTATAAAACAATCTTTCGTTTTTCATCGCTGTATCGCACTGTACGGAAATCTCCGTTTTTCTTCCGGATTTTTCACGCGCAGACACATCAGGTGCGTGAAGCGCCTTTTGCGCAAAAAAGCAGGCACTCCGCCCGCCCCGTCCGGGGCAAAGGCAGAGTGCCTGCTTTCGTTACAGATTCAGTTTCGGTTCTGCTTACAGGGTCTCGATGCGGTCAAACAGCTGCTTGCCTGCTTCCACAGCGTCCTTGCTGCCAAAGGCCACACGGGTAGCGTTTGCCATCCGGTCTGCAAGATCTGCGGCCTGTGCCCGGATCGTTTCAGCTGTCACGCTGCACATGGCCTTGCGGTCCGCGGCCAGCATGGCATCGGTGATGCCGCAGAAGTACCGGCGGTCCAGCTCCTTGGCCTCAGCGTTGGGCTTTTTGGGCGAATCCATCTCGGACACCGCACCCACGATGAACTCGGTCAGGTCTTTTTCGGTGTACTCCCGGCTTGCCAGCACCTCGGGGGCCTTGGCAAAGGTCTCGTAGCTCTCGGTCAGGTGGGGATCACGATAGGTGTACAGTCCCTCGGTCTGGGCACGGGTCAGCATTCCGGTGCCGTAAGCGCCGCCCACCTCACGGATGTTGTGCCACAGGTATTCGTAGCTCATAATGCGGGCCAGCACCCGGCGGTCAGCCTGCCGCTCCATGGGCCAGGTCAGGATATCATAGTTCACGCCGCCATCAATGATAAAGGCCTCGTTCACGGGGGCAGTCAGCACCTCTGTGTAGGGCTTGGCAGCGGTGCGGCCCTGGGCAGCAAAAGCACTGCCGGGCAGCAGGGCACGCAGCTTTGCCAGCGCTTCCTCGCTGCCATGCAGGCTGACGGTCAGGGCTGCATGGTTCAGCACCTTTTCCCGCACCGCTTCCAGCTTTTTGCCCATGGCGGCCCAGTCGGCCTGTTCCAGCAGGCCGCACAGGAAGTGGTACCCGGTCACGCCGCTGCACCGCTCGCTCAGGGCATACTCCACGGAGTAGTGGGCGGCGGCACGCACGGCAGCGTACTGGTTGCCCTGCCGGATGAACTGCTGCTCCATATTCAGCTTCTGCTGGCTCAGCACCCGGGCAAAGGCTTCCTCGGCCTTGGGGCCGCTCAGGCAGGTCTTGTAGAGGTACTCACTGCCCAGCGCAATGGCCTTGTCCAGATTCCGCTCCAACAGGCTCATGTTCCAGGTGAGCTTTGCGTGGCAGGGGCTGCCCTCCTGCCGCCCGGTCCAGAAGCTGATGCAGGCCGTGCTGTTGCCCAGCCAGGTGGCGCGCTGGGTCTGCAGCTCCCGGGCAGTGTGCTCGGGGGTATCCAGCTCGTCCAGAATATCGGTCAGCAGGTCAAGATACTGCACCTCTTCCGGGGTGCACTCGCCCAGGTCGTAGTAGAAATTCAGATACAGGCTGCCCTTGGAGGGGTGGTGCAGCAGCTCCGCACCGGCCAGCGGTTCCACCGTACCGGCAGCGCTCCTGTCACCGTCGCCCAGGTCGGCCACGGTCAGCGGATGGTCCAGCACCAGCTTGCCGTCGTTGCGGGCAGGGGCAGCATCCTCTTCGTCCTTCTTGGGCAGGGCCGGGGTCTGGATCACCTGCACCGGCTCGGCCAGCAGCAGATCCTTCAGCAGGTCGTTGAACCAGCCGGTGGAAAGCTTCTCCCGCAGGGAAGCAAACAGTTTATCGGTGTGGAGCAGCAGGGCCGGGTCTCCGGTGTGGAGCCAGCCGGTGGCGGCATAGATGGCATCCAGCACACCGTCGGGCAGGCTGCCCGGGCGCTCCAGGGAGGCAAACTCCATGGCGTTCAGGCTGGCCAGCAGCAGCTCCTCGGGGATGCCCCCCGCCAGCAGGTCGGTCACAGCCTGTTTCACGCCAGCTGCAAATTTGGGGGCTGTCTCTGCGGTGGCCCCCCGCAGCACCAGCTCCAGCGTGGGCTGCAGGGTGCTGTCGTCAAAGCCAATGTCAATATCCGCGCCCAGCTTCTGCTCCAGCAGAGCTGCCTTCAGCGGGGACTGGTTGGTGCCCAGCAGGGCATCCAGCAGGATCTCCACGCCCAGCTGGCGCTCCCGGTCAGCAAACGCGCCGGTGTACCAGGCCAGCGCACACTGCACCTGATCCGGCTCGGGGTTTTCGGTGTAGTACGGGATGTGCACACGCACACCGTTCTGCTGGTCCTGCACCGTCAGCCGGGGGCGGCTGGTGCCCTTGGGCATCCTGCTCAGGTAGTGCTCATCCAGAAACGCCAGCTTTTCAGCCATATCCATCTTGCCGTACAGGGTGATGCAGCAGTTGTCGGCGCTGTAATGGCGGCGGTACACCCGCTGGTATTTTTCATAGGTCAGGGCCGGGATGGAGGCCGGGTCGCCGCCGGACACAAAGCCGTAGGCCGTATCCGGGAACATGGCCCGCTCCAGCGCGTTCTGCAGCTGCGCGTCCGGGGAGGCCAGCGCACCCTGCATCTCATTGTAGACCACACCGCTCACCGTGCCGTCCGCGTCCCGGTGCCAGCCCTCCTGCTCGAACACGGCCTTGTCCACCATGGCCAGCGGGCAGAACACGGCGTTCAGGTACACATCCATCAGGTTCCTGAAGTCGGTCTCGTTGGGGGTGGCAAAGGGATACACCGTCTTGTCCGGGAAGGTCATGGCGTTCAGGAAGGAGGCCATACTGCTCTTGAGCAGCTGCAAAAAAGGCGAGGTCACGGGGTACTTCTCGCTGCCCGCCAGCACCGAGTGCTCCAGAATGTGGAACACACCGGTGTCGTCGGAGGGGAAGGTGCCGAAGCCGATGCCGAACGCCTTGTTGGTGTCCTCGTTCTCCACCAGCAGGACAGTGGCCCCGCTCACATCGTGGTTCAGAACCGTCAGCACACCGTGCTGCTCCGGGCAGTCCTCGCGGCGCACCAGCGTATAACCGGGATAGTTCATGTTGTTTCTCCTTTGGGTCATATTTTTTCAACGTGTTTGGCCCTATTGTACCACGCCTTCCGGTAAGACGCAACGAACAAAAAAGGTGAGCGTCCTCACCCTCTCAGGCGCTTCGCGCCAGCTCCCCCAAAGGGGGAGCTTCTGACGAAACCACAGACTTTGCAATCACTGCCAAGGCCTCGCCCTTCGGGAGAGGTGGCAGCGCGCCAGCGCTGACGGAGAGGGTGAGCCAGCTTCCGGGGACATGAAAAAGGCTCCCCCTTCGGGGGAGCTGGCAAAGCCGAAGGCTTTGACTGAGAGGGTTGTTTTTACTTTTGATCCGACACCCGGAACAGTACGAATCCCACAATGAACAGCACGATCAGACTGCCCACGCCCACATTGGCGCTGCCGGTCAGCTGGCTGCCCACACTGACGATCATGGTGCCCAGAAAGGATGCGCCCTTGCCGCAGATATCGAACAGGCCGAAGTACTCGCCCGATTTTTCCGGCGGGATGATCTTGGCAAAATGGCTCCGGCTCAGCGCCTGGATGCCGCCCTGGAACATGCCCACCACAACGGCCAGCACCCAGAACTGCCACTGGTGCTTCAGGAAAAAGGCAAACAGCGCAATGCCCGCATAGGCTGCGATGCAGACCGGGATGAGGGTGCCTGAGGGGTATTGCCCGCTCAACCGCCCGAACACCAGTGCCGAGGGGAAGGCCACGATCTGGGTGACCAGCAGCGCCAGCAGCAGGCCGGTGGTGTCCAGCCCCAGGGCCGTGCCGTAGGCCGTGGCCATATCGATGATGGTGTACACACCATCGATGTAGCAGAAAAAGGCCAGCAGGAACCAGAACACCTGCCTGTCCTCTTTCAGGTGGCGGAGGGTGTGGCCGATGCGGGCAAAGCTCTGCCGGATGGCATGTTCCTGCACCTCCACAAAGTGCACCTGCTTATACTGGCGCAGCAGGGGCAGGGTGGTCACCAGCCACCAAGCAGCGGTGATAAAGAGAGCAAGGTTCAGCGCTGTCATCTGGGAGATGCCGATGCTCCCGGCCCCCAGCACCAGCGCCAGACAGACCACAAAAGGCACACAGCTGCCAATGTAGCCCCAGGCATAGCCTTTGGAGGAGACCTCATCCATCCGGTCCGGCACAGTCACATCGCTGAGCATGGAGTCATAGAACACCAGACTGCCCGAAAAGCCCACCTTGGCAAAGATGAAGATGAGCAGGAACGGCAGCCAGGTGCTTGCCATCCCCATGGCGCAGCAGCCGATCACACCCACTGCCACGCAGAAGGTGAAGATGGGCTTTTTGTAGTTGCGGGTATCCGCCAGTGTGCCAAGGATCGGGCTGAGCACCGCCGTGATGACCGTGACCGCCGAGGCTGCATAGCCCCAGTAGGCCAGATACTCCACCGAGCTCAGGCCGCCCCCCTCAGCCAGTGCGTTGAAGAAGATGGGGATCAGCGTTGCCACCAGCAGTACAAACGCCGAGTTGCCCACATCGTATAAGATCCACGCCCGTTCCAGGCTGGTCAGGCAAAATTTTTGCTTTGCTTCGTTCATTTGCATTCCTCTCAAAATTCTCCGAAGGTGTGGTCATAGGCCTTGTCCAGCGGTGCGCCGTTGGAGAGCCCTTCCACATATTCCGTGATGAGCCGCACTGCCAGCGGGAGAGCCTGCTGATACAGCGCTTCCAGCTCTTTGTCGCTGGCCTCGCACCGGGGATTGGGCTGGAGGTTCGCCACCAGCCCGTGCATGACATCATAGGTACCTGCCGCTTTCAGGGCCGTCAACACCACCCAGCGCTTGACCGGGCTGGTAGCCTGCAGCAGATGGTGCACCCGCACCATGCCCTGCATGGCCCCGTAGGTCTCGTCTGCCGTGACATTTTCGTAGAATGGCGCAATGATCTTTGCAAACTCCCGGTTGGGGCGGATATGCCCCGCCGTGAAAAAGTGCATCGGGTCAAGCCCGTCCTCCCGCATCAGCTGGTTGTCAAACTCCGTCTCGATCTCGCAGTGGCTCACACCGCTTTCCCGGGTGTAGCGCTCCACATAGGGGTGGCAGGTGCTGTCCAGTGCAAAGTGGCAGACGAACCCCAGCGCATAGGCCAGCGCGGCATTCTTGTTGCGGGCCGTGTTCACCACGCCCCGGGCCCGGGTAAAGAACACTCGGCCCGGCTGCTCGTGCATGGCGTTGCCCAGCCGGTTCACAGGGTTGGACTGCAATGCCCGGTAGTAGAACATCAGGTCAGGCCCGTGCAGGCCCATATCATACAGCGGCCGGTATGGGGTGATCTTTTCCCGCAGCTCCCTGGGCAGCTGCACCAGAACATCCGCACCAAAGCGGCGGTGTGCATACGTAGATGGCATATCCTCTCTCCTCCTTTTCGTACCAGAATCAGTATAGCAGAATCCCACCCCCGCCGCCACCCTTCCGGGTCTGATTTGTGTAAAATTTTTGAGATATTTTTCATCACGCCCATCCCATAGCGCAAAAACGCCCCGCCGGTCTCCCGGCAGGGCGCTTTCGCAGGGTGGTATTGCTGACCAGTTCGGTCTGTGAAACACCCGGCGGCTTTCAGCTATTCCAAACGATCAGTCTTTTTTCACCATCATCTTGCTGGCCTTATAGATATCGCCGCAGCCCAAGGTGATGACCAGATCGCCCTCCCGGGCGTTCTGCTTGACCCAGTCAGCGGCAGCCTCCAGGCTGTCCACCAGCACAGAGTTGGGGATCTGCGCCGCCAGCTTTGCGCTGGTAATGGTGGGGTCGTTGGGCTCGCGGCTGCCCATGATGGGGGTGATCACCGTGATATCGGGGATCTTGAACACATCCACAAAGTCGTTGAACAGCATCTTGGTCCGGCTGTATGTAAACGGCTGATGGACTGCGATGACACGATTGTAGCCCAGCTCCTTGGCGGTGTTCAGGGTCGCGCGGATCTCGGTGGGATGGTGGGCGTAGTCGTCCACGACCACCGCGCCGTTGCACTCGCCGTAGACCTCAAAACGGCGGCCTGCCCCCTTGAAGTTCAGGGCAGCGTTGGCGCACTCCTCCACGGTCAGGCCCACAGAGCGGCAGACAGCACACATGGCCAGTGCATTGTAAATGTTGTGGCGGCCCGGCACTGCCAGACGGATGTGGCCCAGCTCATTGGTATCCCACTCCTTCAGATCAAATTCAAAGAAGCCGGGCTTGTACTCCTGCACGTTGACAGCACGGTAATCGGCCGCATTGTCAATGGCAAAGGTGCGCACGCGGCGGTCCAGGGTGTACATCACATCCATGGTGTTCTTATCATCTGCATTGGCAAAGATCATAAAATGGGTCATCAGGGCAAAGCGCTTGAAGGCAAACTTCAGCTCGCCCATGCTGCCGTAATAGTCCAGATGGTCGTTATCAATGTTCAGCACCACGGACATATAGGGGGTCAGCTTGAGGAAGGTCTCGGCGAACTCGCAGGCCTCGATGACGATATCATCACCCTTGCCGGCCTTGCCGTAGCCGCCGATAAGGGGCAGCTTGCCGCCGATGACTGCAGAGGGATCACGGCCTGCCAGCTCCAGTGCGGTGGTGATCATGGAAGTCGTGGTGGTCTTGCCGTGGGTGCCGGAAACGCAGATGCTGTCCTTGTACAGGCGGCTCACATAGCCCAGCAGAACACTGCGCTCCACAGTGGGGATGCCATAGGAAGCGGCGGCGTTCAGCTCCACGTTGTCCTTGGCAATGGCGGCAGAGTAGACCACCAGGTCAGCGCCGATCACGTTGTCCGCAGCATGACCCAGGCTGACCTTCACGCCCATCTCCCGCTCCGAGCGGATGATGCTGCCGTCCAGCACATCGCTGCCGGAGATATCATATCCCTTGGCAGTCAGGATCTGGATCAGCGGATACATACCGCTGCCGCCGCAGCCGATGAAGTGGATCTTTTTTACATGATCCAGCAGATGCATGGTATAATCAGTAACGAACATAAGCAGGCAAACCTCCAATAAACAAACGGCCGCAAGGCAGACCGAATCCATCTTAATTCTTGGGTACTACTTATTATATAATTTTTGGCCGACAAAATAAACAGTTCCGAGCGAATTTTCGGAAAGAACCAGAAACTCCGGCACATTTTTGTGACAACTGTACAGATAGCCCATGGATTTTCGCCCCTTTTGCACACTTCATAAAAGATTTACATTTTTTATCGGCTTGATATCTAACAATTTTGAAGTATTTGTGGTATGATAATTGTGAATTTTGAACTATCACACTGCCGCCGGACGCGCGGCTGGAAAAGAGGAATCTCATTTTGAACATCAAGATCACTGCGGACAGCACCTGCGATCTGTCCGAAGCGCTGCTCCGGCAGTGGAACATCAGCCTGATCCCCATGCACATCCTCATGGGGGAGGAAAGCTATCTGGACGGCGTTACCATCCACCCCGCCGATGTATTCGCCCATGCCCAGAACGGCGGCAAAATGCCCAAATCCGCCGCCCCCAATCTGGTGGAGTACACCGACTTCCTCGCCCCCTTTGCCAGAGACTACGATGCCGTCATCCACATCAATGTCGGCTCCAAATTCTCCTCCTGCTTCCAGAACGCCCGGCTGGCGGCGCAGGAGTTCGGCAACGTCTATGTTGTGGACAGCGAGAATATCTGCACCGGGCAGGGCTATCTCGTCCTGCAGGCAGCCAAGTGGGCCGCTGACGGCCTGCCGCCCAAGAACATTTCCATGCGCTTACAGGCCCTTGCCAAGCGGGTCGAGTTGAGCTTTGTGCTCAACCAGCTGGACTACATGGCCAAAAGCGGCCGCTGCTCCGGCGTGCTGGCCTTCGGGGCCAACATTCTGGGCATCAAGCCCAGCCTGGCCGTCATCGATGGTGAACTGAAAGTCGTGCGGAAGTACCGGGGCAGTCTGCCCATCTGCGTGGGCAAGTACATCACCGACCAGCTGGCGAACCGGGAGGACATCGACCGCAGCATGGTGTTCATCTCTTCCACCCAGGCAAAGCCCGGCTGCATGGAGGCCATCAAGGCCGGACTGCGGCAGTACGGCAATTTTGAGAATGTCTACGAGACCGACATCGGCACCACTATCGGCGGCTATTCCGGCCCCGGTACCATCGGCATCGTGTTTGCACGCAAGCAGTAAATTTCTCCCTGCACACAAAAAAGACGCGCTCATCACAGAGCGCGTCTTTTTTGCATGATATCCGATTTTCTCAGCTCAGCCGTCCGCTCTCTGCCGAGAAGCTCAGGTCGGCCACGGCCATGGTGGATCTGCGATGGGAGACCAGCAGGACAGTCTTTTCCCTGCACTCATCCCGCACGGCCTTGAGGATGATCCCTTCGTTCAGGCTGTCCAGATTGGAGGTAGGCTCGTCCAGCAGCAGGAAGGGTGCATCGTGCAGGAATGCCCGCGCCACACCGATGCGCTGCCGCTCGCCGCCGGACAAGGCCCCGCCCAGCTCACCCACGGGGGTGTCATACCCCTTGGGCAGGCTGCGGATAAAGCCGTCCAGCGCAGCCTTTTTGCAGGCTGCTTCCACCTCTTCCCGGATGGCATCCCGCTTTGCAATGCGGATG
>OMDB01000726.1_pt1 | contig 13271 bp, 7 predicted proteins | sample 1645161 | NCBI WGS metagenome assembly OMDB01 (sample SAMEA103958135, study PRJEB25191) | human gut metagenome
AAACGGACTCAACAGACGATAGAAATCGCCATCCATTTGAATTAACTCTCTGTGTTCTTTCATAAATGCAATCTGTTTCTTTACTGTCTCAATTTCGGCATCGCTAAGCAAATTTAAATCCAGCTCATAACCAAAACTGCCCGCCATGGCAACTGCTGCCCGCGTCGCAAGCTCTGTCGTCCTTCCGGTCTGGTGGTTCGGCACCGCCGACACATGGGAACCGACCGTACAGGACGGATAGGCAAATGATGTTCCATACTGTATTTTGACACGCTCGATTGCATCCGTATTGTCACTGCACCAGATCTGCGGTGTATAATACAACATTCCCGCATCAAATCTCCCGCCGCCACCGCTGCATCCCTCGATCAGAAGCGCCGGATAGCGTTCATGCAGCCGCTCCAAAAAATCATAGACACCGAGCATATAGCGGTGCAGGATTGCGCCCTGATTCTGCTCTCCCGCTGTTTTTGACCAGACATCGGTAAGATGACGGTTCATGTCCATCTTGACATAATCTGCTTTGGTTTCATCGAGCACTTTTGCAATCTGCGTAAAAATTCCGTCCACCACTTCTTTTCTGGAATAATCAAGCACCAGCTGATAGCGCGCACGCACCGGTTTCCGACCCGGAATTGTAAAAGCCCAGTCCGGATGCTCCCGGTAAAGATCACTGTCTTCACAGACCATTTCCGGCTCGATCCAGATTCCAAACTTCATGCCAAGTGCACGAATTTTTTCTGCAACTTGTGAAAGCGGCATGCCGAGTTTTTTCTCATTGACTGTCCAGTCGCCCAGTCCCGCCAGATCATCATCGCGCTTTCCGAACCACCCGTCGTCAAGCACCAGCATCTCCACGCCAAGCTCCGCCGCCTGTTTAGCGATCTCTATGATCTTTTCCCCGGTAAAATCAAAATAGGTTGCTTCCCAGTTATTGATAAGTACCGGTCTTTTAGTATCGCGGTATGCACTGCGGCAGATATGGCTGCGGATCAGACGATGCAGATTCCACGAAAGTGTTGAAAAACCATTTGCCGAATAACTAAATGCCGTCTCCGGTGTATCAAACGTCTCTCCCGGCTCTAATTTCCAGGAGAACATTTCGTCGGACAAGCCCATAACAAGCCTCGTCTGCTCATACTGGTCTTTTTCTGCCTCCGCCTTAAAATTGCCGCTGTACAAAAGCATACAGCCGTAACATTCACCGGCATCTTCCCCGGTCTGTTTTCCCGCCAGCATCACAAACGGATTCTGCTGATGGCTGGATGACCCGCGCCTGCTTCCAAATACCTGATTGCCATGCTCCACCGGCGTACGCTCTAAGATCCGCTCCATCCCGTGTCTGCCATGAAAATGAATCACATCAAATTCTCCGGTCATAAAATCAAGTACAGCGCTTGCTGCTTTTTCAATATGAACAGCCTCCTGCCCCCGGTTTGTAATCTGCACAGCCCTTGTAATAATATCGAGCTCTGCAAATATACCATAAAGCAGTGTCACCTGCACGCCACTTGGCTTGTCCTCCAGATATACCTTTAAAGTCTCACTCTCCGTCCCCGTCTCGTCATAAGCTGCCGGAAGACCCGGTATCCGATATTTTCCCTCACAAATTTCGCAGGATACAAACCGCAGATCGGCACAGTAACTTCCATCCGCATTTTTCAGGATAAATGCCGGACTGCGGAAATCCCCGTTTCCAAAACACGGATACTCCTGTGGCAGTGCATCCATGGAATATGTCTTGTCGCACTCCGCCTCATACGGATTGCCGGAAAATCCCCTGTCATAATAGGTCAGAAGATACCGCATATCGCCTGTTAAACGTTTTCCATAATAAAGATGGAGCAACTGCCCGTAATTGCCGACTCCCATCTGGTAAGTCGTATTTTTTGTATGCAGTGTGATCAGTTTCTGCTCCTGATCTATGATGATTGCCATAGTTTTTCCCCTTCCACTCCAAACTTATTTCCGGTAAAATACCTTTGCCTCGTAAGGTCTTAAATAGATGCCATTTTCTGTTTTTACCACATCGTCATAATTGCTGATCAGGACTTTCTCGTCCCCGGTAAAACCGTCTTCCAGGGTAAAATCCATCTCCTGCTCCCTGAAATTGCAGACCACAAACAGTTTCTCATCTCCAAGTGTTCTGGTGTACGCAAACACATCCGGGTGTTCAATCGCCTTACTCTTGTATACACCATACACAATAATCTCCATCTGATGGCGCAGCTCGATCAGCTTTTTATAATAGGAAAATACAGAATCCGGATCGTTTACCTGTGCTGCCGCATTGATCTTTTTATAATTCTCATTGACAGAGATCCACGGTGTTCCTGTCGTAAATCCCGCATTGTCACTGTCATCCCAGTGCATCGGGAATCTTGCATTGTCACGGCCGATGGCATTGACAAATTTTAACATGGTCTCCTCATCCAAAATACCGCCCCCGACAAAATCACGGTATGCATTTTTGATCTCAATATCGCGGAACTCCGAAAAATCCCTGCATTTCCGGTTTGTCATTCCAAGTTCCTCGCCCTGATAAATATAAGGTGTTCCCTTCATAAAATGCAGACAGGTTGCAAGCATTTTTGCAGAGATCTCGCGGTACTCCTCACTGTCATTTCCAAATCTTGACACGGCTCTTGGCTGATCGTGGTTATCCCAGTAAAGGCTGTTCCATGCCACACCTTCAAGTCCGTCCTCCCACTTCTGAAATACCTTTTTGAGCTCCACCAGATCAAAACTGCCGTCACTCCATTTGCCATACTGTGTCTGTCCGAGATTGACATGCTCAAATGTAAAGATCATATCCAGCTCATTTTCGTTTGTTCCGGCATAGCGTTTTGCATCTTCAACGCCTGCTCCGGCACCTTCGCCAACTGTCATCCAGTCAAATCTGGAGATTACCTTTTCATTCATTTCTTTTAAATACTCATGCACACGCGGGCCATTGTTGACATAAGGAGAAGAATCACCGAATTTTTCATTGCCACGCACTACACCGTCCGGGAAACGCTGGTCTTTTGATATCATCGTAATGACATCCATACGGAATCCGTCAATGCCGCGCTCACCCCACCAGGTCATCATGTCATAGACTTCCTGTCTGAGTTTTGGATTTTCCCAGTTGAGATCCGGCTGTTTTTTGGAAAACATGTGAAGATAATACATATCCGTTGTCTGATCGTACTCCCATGCGGATCCACCAAAACAGGAACCCCAGTTATTCGGTTCTTTTCCGTCCTTTGCCTCACGCCAGATATAATAATCGCGGTACGGGTTATCCTTACTTTTTCTGCTCTCCACAAACCACCGGTGCTCATCGGAACTGTGGTTGACGACCAGATCCATGACGATCTTAATGCCAAGTTTGTGTGCCTCGGCAAGCATTTCATCAAAATCTTCGAGTGTACCAAACTCCGTCATGATATCTCTGTAATCACTGATATCGTAACCGTTGTCATCGTTCGGAGACTGATAGACCGGGGATAACCAGATCACGTCAATTCCCAATAATTTTAAATAAGACAGCCGGCTCTTAATGCCGCGAAGATCGCCGACACCATCACCATTGCTGTCCATAAAGCTGCGCGGATAGATCTGGTAGACTACCGCTTCTTTCCACCATTTTTTTTCTTCCATAGGAATCCTCCATTCCTGCGCCGGTTTTGCGCATGCACTATTTACCTTCCTGCTATATACCTGGCTCATATACATATTGAATTAAGTCGTCTCCCTTACTACAAGTGATACCGGCAGAGTAGTGCGGTTCGGCACAAGTTCCCCATTGCCGGAACGGACGAGCAGTTCCACCGCCATTTTTGCCATCTCTTTGATCGGCTGATGGATCGTCGTGATCGGCGGCGTTGTTAATGATGCAATATTGACATCATCGAAACCCACGATCTTCATCTGCGACGGCACATCAATGTTCAAATTATGGCACACCTGAAGAAGCTGCGCTGCGATCAGATCACTGCTGGCAAAAATTCCGTCTGTATCCGGGTTTTCCTTTAGCAGTTTTTCGAGAATCTGATGGTATTCGAGATGATTATATTCAAAGGCCGTGGTATCTGCGATCTGGTAAGAAACCTTCTGTTTTTCACAGACTGCACGGAAACCAACTGCACGCGCATCCGCAGGCATGGCAGTTTCATGGACACCGCTGATGTGGATCAGATGTTTACATCCGCAGTCAATCAGATGCTGCGCTGCAAGACGTCCGCCCTGCTCATTGTCACACTCCACCTCCGCTGTTCCATTTTCAAGATAACGCTCAATCGTGATCAGCGGCACATTTAATCCGGTAAACTTTTCCACGCCGACCGTTCCACTGCAGAGAATGACTCCCGCCACGCGGTTGCTCGTGCACATTTCCATGTACTCCCATTCTTTTTCATTTTTCTCCTGGGAGTTAAACAGTAAAATCTTATGGTCATAATGATACGCCTGACTCTCCAAATTACTGATCAGCTCCGCAAAATACGGATGTCTGATGTGCGGCACGATCACACCGATCGTGTTCGTCGTCTGTTTGGAAAGCGAACGCGCTACTTCGTTCGGGCGGTAATTGAGCTTCTTCATCGCCTCATATACTTTTTTTCTCGTTTCTTCGCTGATATATCCACGGTTATTCAGCACACGGGAAACAGTGCTTACGGTAAGCCCTGTCTCCTTTGCCACATCCTTTAAGGTTGCCATACTTCCTCCCCGAAAACCTGTATCTTCTCTATGCTGCCCTTTTCCATGCAAAATTTTTCTGCAATTTCAGGCAGTTCAAATATACCTGTGATTGTACCACAATCTGCAGTCACTTCAAGAATCACATCATCAAAAAGCAGAGAAAAATCACGGATTCCGACACCTGTTGCAAATGTTTCTTCACCGATTTTTAACTCTCCGGTTTTTGCATTGTATACAAAGTCAGTCTTCTGGTTGATGCAGGCACTTAAAATGTCCTCTGACTCTGCGCGGGTAATCTGAATTTCCGTTGCTGTGTCCGGTGCAAATTTCCACTGAAATAAATCCTTTGCTGACACATGTTCATCTGCAACTTTTGCTGCGGTGTCTGCCATCGGTGCCTCATTTTCAGTATCCTGCTGCCGGACATTTTTCATTGTATTGTCATACACAGGTTTCCTGCTGTCCTCATACTCCCTGACCGGTTCCTGCCTGAGCACTTTTTCACCGTTCTTATATGCAACGGAAAACTCCCTCGGCAGTCCCATCGCCCCGGTATAATTCCTTCCCCGGTTTGGAAATCTGAGCCACGGAACTGAGATCACACGATTTCCTGTATTGCTGTAAGTCTGCGCCGCATAAGCTATCTTGTTGATGTATGCCGCATGACGCACACCGTCGGTCTGAAATTGATATCCATCAAACTCTCCCCAGAAGTAAAAACCGTCTGCGCTCCAGAACATCCAGGTCTCATTTCCTTTTTCATCTTTCAGGCATACCAGATCCGGACATTCCCACGCCTCCTTGAATGTCAGGCGGTCGGTCTGTTCCCAGTTTAGCAGATCGGTGGAACGAAAAATGCCAAAATCATTTTCCTCTAACCACAGTGTCATGATATAGGCACCGCTTTTTTCATGCCAGAACACCTTCGGATCACGGTTTTCTTTACAAACCGTCGGAAGCACACTTTTGTCAATTTTATGGAGTGTCTCCCCGCCATCCGTACTGTATGCAATGCGCTGGGTAAACTGTTTCCCTGCGCTCCATTTATTATTATTTCCGGCTGCCGTATAGAAAAATACCAGCGCATCTTCCGGCAGTCCGAGCATCTTACGATCATTTACAATACCGCTTCCGGAAAACATCGTTCCGGTCTCATCCGGGAAAAGTACATCATCCTTCTGCTCCCAGTGCAGTAAATCCCTGCTTACCGCGTGTCCCCAGCTCATATTTTCCCACTGCACATCAAACGGGTTATGCTGGAAATACAAATGATACACGCCCTCTGCATACACAAGGCCATTCGGATCATTCATCCATCCGGTCTGCGGTGTAAAATGAATCGAAGGGCGGCGGAAAGCCTCACCCTGCGTAGCACGGAGAGATTTTTCTTCCGTTTCAGGTACGTCCTCATTTCTGATTCCGTCAAAGAAAGCTTTCCTAAGATCCCCTCTTAGAATTAGTGTTTTATCGGTAAATTGCTTTACCGGAAAACGGGCATAATAACTGACAGGGTATGTTTCATCCTCTGCCTCTCCCGCCGGGATCTGAAACTCAAACAGCTTTGTTTCGCTGTTATCCTCCCGGCAGAATATCTCAAGCATACGGTTGTTTTTTTTGCCGCCAAACGGCAGCTCGCCATACGTGGCACAGACCGGAATAAACAGCCACCCTTTTTTGATGTATATTTCCTTTTCCATGTCTTACAACCTCCTACTTATATTTTTCCTTTTTAACCAGCACTTGTAAGCACATAACATCTTTCACTGGTCAGCATGGGAAACTGTATACTTTTCCATCCACCTGTGTGGTCTGGTTTACACATTCTTTCACCCACTCCTCATCGGAAAGATCGACTGCATACTGGGAAGCAAGTGCAACAACATCTGTGGTGTCTAAGATCGCCATGGTCGGTGCTGTTCCTGAGTTATATGCACTTGTCACTCTCGTATATGGAGATTCACCGGTTCCGCATGCCTGAACCTCAAGTTCGATTCCTGTCTCCTCTTTAAATGCCTCTGCCATATCTTCAAGTGCTGTCTGGATTTCACCTTTACTGTTTAACATCGTGATCTGTGTTCCTGCTAAATCTGCGGTGTCGATATTCCCTGTGCTCTCAGTTCCGGCTGCTGTACTCTCACTGGCATCGCTGCTGTCCGCTGCGTTGCTTCCTGCATTACTGCCTGTATTTGCGCTGCCGGAATTGCTGTTGCTGCCACAGCCTGCTAACATCCCCATTGTCATTGCTGTCCTTACTGTGCCCTTACTTTAACACTGCTTTCTCCGTATGTCAATCGGATGACATACGATTTGTCAGTTATAATCAAATAATCACGTCTGTTTTTGTACATATTCACAACATATCTTTTGCATTTTAATCATTTATGGTCAGAAATGACTATTAAAGCCTTGTGTTTTATGTTAATCGGTTGACATTTTAAATTTTATCAATTCCGATTCCTGTTTATGGTACTGGAAAAACACACACCTATCATGCAAAGCAAAAAGAGGACCTCACAATTTAGTTGTAAAATCCTCTTTCCGGTGTGCCACACATTTTACTGTATGACGGGTATATTAAATTTATTTGGGAACTACTTACTGATCTTTATCTTCTTTGCACTGCTGAAACTTCCATAAACTTTTGCTCCTGTGGAATCTTTCTTATAAGCACGTACTTTTACATAATATGTCTTGCCTTTTGCCAATTTTCCAAGTGTTTTTGATGTGCCTGATATTGTTACTTTCTTTACATTCTTTTTGAATTGCTTATCCGTAGAATAAACGATCTGATATCCGGCTGCACCTTCCACTTTCTGGACTGTAACTTTTGCTTTTCTTCCCGAAACAGCTTTCATTTTCTTAATTGCAGATTTCTTTACGGTCACTTTCTGCCATTTCGCATATAAAGTAAGATTCTTTTTGCTGCTCTTTGAGATTGTTTTAATTCTCTTTGTATACTTGCTGTCTGTATACCAGCCCTTAAAGACATATCCCTTTTTGGAAGCAGATTTTAAATTTACCTTTTCATTGTAATAATATTCCGGGTTTTTGCTGCTGTTTTTACCTTTTCCTAACTTATAGGTAATTTTATAACCTACCGTGATCTTACAGGACGCGCTTACTCTGCTTCCATCTTTTGCCGTTGCCGTGATCGTGGTCACACCATTTTTCAATGCTTTTACTTTTCCATGCTTATCAACAGTCGCAACTTTTTTGTTGGAAGATGTCCACTTAACGTCTTTAATATCTGCATCAGATGGTGAAACAACAGCCTTTAATGTAAGCGTTGCACCTTTTTTCATTCCGGCTTTTGTTTTATTTAACGTGATTTTTTTAACTTTTACTTCTTTCTTCTCTGTTTCCGGTTTCTTTTCTGTATCTTTCTCCGGAGCATTTTTAATTTCTCCAAGTTTTACAGTACCAAATACTTCCGGTTTAGACCATCCCATTCCTGTTTCATCGTTCCAGCTCAATGTACCAATTCTTTTGCCACTTGCATCAGCATCATTGATCTGAAATTCAAGTCCGATCTCATCTCCGGCTTTTGGTGTGATATCCGTCCATTTAAATGACGCCTCAACAACATATCCGTCAGAAGTTATTTTTGCCACAGACTTCATATTCTCTTCAAGGCACTTTTTGCCATTAAATGAGTGATCATTTGCATAACTGATCCTGTACTGCTTGTCATCGTCTTCATAAGAGTTGGATTTTCCATTATTTTCGTCGATAAATACTTCTAAGGAATCCTGCTCCCATGCATCACCGTTGGTATTATTGAGGACAGGATCTTTGATCTCGGCATATACATAAAGATTGTCTTTATCCCAGAGTAACTTCGCATTTGCAGAAATATTGGAGCCGAGATTGATTGTAATCGGAATGGTTCCGGCATTATCCCATACCGCATCTTTATCTCCGTCTACGGTAACTGTACCATAGGCAGCTTTCTCCACCCCTGGTTTCATCGTTACTTTCGCGTAATATTTACTGCTTGTTCCCTGTTTTCCTGTCAAATCATTAAATGCAGCTGTTTTATCCCCATTTGTGACCACAACATCCATTCCGATCACTTTTGCAACGGAAAGTCCTGATAACGGTACCTTTATGGTTGCCTGATAACCATTTTCTACTTCTGCTGCCTCGCTTCTTTTTACCGTTACGGTCACTGGTGTGATGTCATCTTTTCCGGAATTTGCAGAATCCACATAAACAGCAACTGCATCATTATCATCTTTTACGGCATCTTCTACCGTAACCTGCACGGTAAGACCATCTTTATCCCACATCGAAATAAAGGAAGCCGTGATATCATTCTGCATGATACTGTATGTCTTTCCTGTCACTGCATCACCTTTTTTCTCTGCAGCAACTACATCCTGAATTGACGGCTGGAGTCTGGATGCATCTACATACGCCCAGTACGCAGGTTTTGCTTTATAATTTCCATCAAAAAGCAATGGGCACTGCGCAGAGCCGTCTGCACCACCACCAACACCAGACTGTTCATGTAACCATGAATTTGGCTCGATGACCCCCCATACGGTCAATCCGGAAACGTTCGAACCATCTGCTTTTAAGCCTTTGATCGCATCGAATAACTGTTTATGACAATATGCAATTTTAGTATACTCGCTCTCTTTTGTTGCCATACCTGATGTATAAGATGCACTTGATTTAAAATCAAGCTCTGTAAGCTGTACTTTTCCTGCAGCTTTTGCATATTTTTCAGCCACTGTTTTAAACTGCGTGGCAGAAAAACTATCCACACTGTAATGTGCCTGCATGCCAAATGCATCCAGTCTGGTTCCATCGGCAGCCTTTACATCATTGATGAGTTTTACAATACCCTCACATTTTGTATTATCCGTCTCACCAAAATCGTTGTAATAAAGCTCTACATTTTTCGGTGCATACTGGTTTGCATATCTGAAGGCATTGATGATAAATTCGTTGCTCTTATATACATGCCACCAGCTTGAATTATTTCCATGACGGATCTCATCGAGACTTTCCGCTGCACTCACGGTATCTGTACGGTAAGAGTTTCCAATGACAGCCTCATTTACAACATCCCAGCCATAAAATAATCCGTCATATTTTCCATTTGCAGCTTCCCCGAAGTAATGGTCAAAGACACTTGAAATAAACCATTCAAGACGGCGGTTCATGGTCTCTTTGTCCACATAAGGTTTGGTTTTATCATAATTTTCATGGAAAAACCATTCCTGTGTCTGGGAATGCCATACAAGGACATGACCACGGATACGGATTTTGTTATCCGGATTTTCATTATTCCACTCACAGATTTTATTTATTAATTTATCTGCACGTGAAAAGTCCAAGCTGTCACCGGCTTCATTTACGACCGGGACTTCAAGATCCTGTCCTTTAAATTGGATCGTCTTTGTGTTGACTTTATCCTCTAACTGATAGTTGAACAATGCATCCGGTTTTAATTCGTTTCCAAGTGTAACCGCATTAAAGTGTTTTTCCACCAGTTCCATCAGCGTATCATCATTGATCTCATCACCGGTCACTGCTGTGCCGGCAACTACATCATTGCCTAAAGCAGCTTTCACACTTTCTTTCCAGTCCGGGATGTCCTTCTCAATAGATGGCTTTTCTCTTTCAATCTTATTCATGGACACACCGGTCACATAGTAAGTCCCTTTTACGCAATCGCCCTGTCCATAGTTGGTTCCCTGTTCTATAATACGGATGACCACCTGATCTGCAGCTTTCGGTATTTTGAAAGTTCCCTCATATTTTGTCCATTCTCCAGCTTTTAATGTCTTTGTACAGTCTCCTGACAAAATACCTGCTGAATAACTTCCAAGATATGTTGCCTCACCACCGGAAACATAGAATGGTGCAAACTCCACATTTCTCTGCTCTTCCGGAGCATCTTTGTAATCATCGGACAATTTCGCCCAGAATGAGAATTTGTATGTTTCCCCTTTTTCAACCGCATCCGTGATATCCTGCGAAAAACAATCCCCAGGGGTGGCAGTTTCCTGATTACGTGTAAGTACACCGTATGTTTTAAGACCGGAATCTGCGATTTCTTCTTCCTCTGCTGCAACTGAAACAACCGATTCTCCGGCTGCACTGTTCCATGACTCCGCCGCTTCGGACGCTGCAAAATCACCGTTTTTTATAATATTATCCCCCAATTTTGCATCGCCTGCTCCTGCTTTCAGTTCAAAGGTCACGCTCACAAGACTTACCGTTGCATTTTCCGGTTTATCTTCCGTTATCATGATTCCGACTGCATCAATAGTGCCATCCCCCGATGGATTTATCGTATACTCCGTCTGTCCGCTTAATCCGTACTGTGTATTAGCTGCTGTTGCATCATCTCCACCGTTGTATACTTTCAGACTGATCGGTACTTTCTGATCCGCCACCTGAAATGTAACAGCATTCACCTGTGACATTTCGATACTCTCCGGCAACGTCCATTTCACCTGATTATACTGTTTTGCAAAAGACAATTTCCACTGTCCATCTGCGAGTTCATAATCCGCGTCTCCCCATGCCACTTTCAGCTGATCTGCAGTAAAAACTTTTTTTACCCCTGAATTTTCGTTTTCATCTGCATAGACAACTGCATTTTCAAGATATGGTGTCAGCACCGGTCCTATCCCGGTAAAGACCATAGCACTGCACAAGGCTGCGCATACCCCTGCTTTCCAATTTCGTTTCAAACCCCGTTCTCCTCCTTTTATATATTTTCTACCGTTACAAATTTATGTTAGCAGAAGAAAATATTAAAAATAGAGGAATTTTTATAGAAAAAAACCGGACAAATAATAGAATACACTCTCTGCAGACATCCATTATCATGAGTTAAAAAAGTGGAGAATCCTGCAAAAAACAAAATTCTCCACTTTCTATCATGTTTTTACCACATGATATATATTATAAATTTACTTTTTGGGCTACTTACTGATCTTTACCTTCTTCACACTGCTGAAACTTCCATAAACCTTTGCGCCTGTGGAATCTTTCTTATAAGCACGCACTTTTACATAATAGTTCTTGCCTTTTGAAAGTTTGCTTAAGGTTTTTGATGTTCCTGTCACTGTCACTTTCTTTACAGCTCCCTTTTTCACAACGACTTTTTCCCATTTTGCATATACAGTAATGTTCTTTTTACTGTTCTTTGCGATCGTTGTGATTTTCTTTGTGTACTTGCTGTCTGTATACCAGCCTTTAAATGCATAACCTTTCTTTGAAGCTGCCTTTAAGTTTACTTTCTGGTTGTAATAATATTCCGGATTCTGGTCATTATTTTTTCCTTTACCCAGTTTATAAGTGATCTTATAACCTACTGTGATCTTACAGGAAGCACTCACACCACTGCCGTCTTTTGCTGTCGCTTTGATCGTGGCAGTTCCGTTTTGCAGTGCTTTTACTTTTCCGTTTTTGTCAACGGCAGCAATTTTTGTATTGGATGAGGACCACTTGATACCTTTATTTGTTGCTTTTTCCGGTGCGACAACAGCCTTCAATGTAAGGGTTTCACCTTTTTTCATTCCAGCCTGTGTCTTGTTTAATGTAATTTTATGGCTGTATCCTTCCCACTACTAGGGCGGATTAGGAACTTTCATCCATTAGTGACGTGCGCCGCAAGGCGCACCAAAAAACACCGTACCAGCGTTTCAAACGTCTGCACGGTGTTTTATTCATCACATATTGTTATTCACTATGAGTTTACTCGCTACGAATTTATTCGCTGCGAATTTATTCGCATACGTACGGCATTAATGCAACGTGACGAGCTCTCTTGATAGCTACTGTAAGAGCTCTCTGATGTTTTGCACAGTTGCCTGTGATACGACGAGGAAGGATTTTTCCTCTCTCAGAGATGTATCTCTTTAATTTGTTTGTATCTTTGTAATCGATTACGTTATCTTTTCCACAGAAAACGCAAACTTTTTTTCTTCTATGCATTGGGCGTCTCTTCATTGGTGCGCCATCTTTGTCTGCTGCTTTATTGAAAGCCATGATAATTACCTCCTGTTGTTATCGTAAACCGCTATGTGAACCCACATCACGATTTCCATTAGTTAAATGGTAACTCTTCATCAATTCCATCCGGAATATTCATGAAGCCATCACCTGCTGCACTGCTCGGTGACGGTCTGTCGGAAGGGTTAAAACCGGAGTTATCTCCACCGCCGCTGGCATTCTTGCTTTCTGCAAACTCTACGTTCTCAGCAACAACGTCCGTCGTGTATACACGCTGTCCGTCCTTGTTGGTGTAGCTTCCGGTCTGAATGCGGCCGGTGATGGCGATCTTCGTTCCCTGACGCAGGTATTTCTCTGCAAATTCCGCCTGGCGGCCAAATGCTACACAACCGATGAAATCTGCTGTTGCATCGCCGTCTCTGTGGAATCTGCGGTCAACAGCCAGTGTATAACGGGCTACCGCTGTGGAATTCTCTCCAGCAGAGTATCTGACGTCGGGATCTCGGGTCAATCTTCCCATCAATATAACTTTATTCATTCGCTTACCTCTTAAGCTTCCTTTTTAACGACTAAGTATCTCAGTACGTTATCCATAATACGCATATGGC
>OMDB01000742.1_pt1 | contig 12972 bp, 13 predicted proteins | sample 1645161 | NCBI WGS metagenome assembly OMDB01 (sample SAMEA103958135, study PRJEB25191) | human gut metagenome
GCAAAGAATATTTTGAAAAGGTGATGCAGGACTACAACCAGAACCGAAAGGGACGGAGCCTGCGTAAGTATTGCAAAGATGAAGCAGTCGATTATGATTGGCTCATCCAGTACAAGAAGAACTATCCTTTACAGGAGAAACTGCAGGAACCATCGCAAGATGCTTTTATACCTATTACTATAAAGAATGAAACTCCTAAGCCAACAACCTGGCAAGTGGAGACCTTGATTTTGAAATCTCCAGACGGAGAGCAGATTGAATTAAAGAGCAACAGTTTGTTTGTTGTGGCAGAATTGCTTCATAAAATGTCTTAGCCATGATAAACTTTGATATTGATAATGTCTACGTCGGTTCAGACAAAAATTAGAATATGAGTATACAAGATAAAATATCAGCATTGGAGGCAGAGATTGCTGCCGCCGATGCCCGTATAGCTAATGCAAATGCTCAAATAGCCGCTGCAAATCAGAGAGCATCCGAAAATAGCGCCCGTGCTTCTAAAGCAGAGGCTGAGATACTAAAGTTGCTTTCGAGTCCAAACTTTCCAGAAGACAAGAAACAGCAAATTCTATCGAAAATGCGAGCTTTTGGAAGTAAAGTTTGATATGGCTTAACAGTTATACAATTATGGCAAATGATAAATATAAAACTCGTGTTGGCATCAATGTGATAGAGAAAGTGATTTCGTTGAAAGAACAAGATCAAGAGTTCTTGACGAATAAAACCATTTTGTCTTATCTTGGTGGTGTAAGCAGAGATTTTATAAGAGAGTTGCGTGAAAGTGGTGAACTTCCATATTATAAGATTCGTAATACCATATTCTATAAAATCTCTGATGTCAGAAAAATGGTAGAGAAGCACCGAATTTGATAATGGAATAAGCCTATTGTCATGCGGTCCCATCCCGCACAACCCCTCTGACGAGACCTCTGATGGTCCGTCAACCTTATAGCACAGCGGTTAAGAGCGACGGGGAGGAGCGGTTACATCCTCTCCCTTCTGAGAAGGGCAGAGGCTTGGAGAGGGATGTGGAGCTCCCTTTGGAAAGGGAGACGGAGGAATTCGAAAAAAATAAAAATAATATAAAAGTTATGGATAATAGAAATGTAGCCCTTATTACGGGTATTACAGGTCAGGATGGATCATACTTGGCTGAGTTGTTATTGGAAAAAGGATATGATGTCCACGGAACAATCCGTCGTTCATCTACAGACTACCGCGAGCGTATCGCACATCTGGAAGGTAAACCTAACTTCCACCTTCATTATGCCGACTTGGGCGACTCTATGAGCATCATTCAGGTGATGAACAAGGTGAAACCAACCGAAGTTTATAACCTCGCTGCCCAGAGCCATGTTCAGGTAAGTTTCGACTCTCCTGAGTTTACAGCCGACGTAGATGCTACAGGTGTACTCCGTATCTTGGAGGCTATTCGCCAGTGCGGTTTGGAGAAGACCTGCCGCATGTATCAGGCTTCCACCTCAGAGCTTTATGGTAAGGTAGAAGAGGTTCCTCAGAACGAGAACACTCCATTCCACCCTTATTCTCCATACGCTGTTGCCAAGCAGTACGGTTTCTGGATTGTCAAGGAGTATCGTGAGGCTTACAATATGTTCTGCTGCTCTGGTATCCTCTTCAATCATGAGAGTGAGCGCCGTGGCGAGACTTTCGTTACCCGCAAGATCACTCTTGCTGTAGCCCGCATCAAGCAGGGTAAGCAGGAGAAACTCTATCTTGGCAATTTGGATTCTTTGCGCGACTGGGGTTATGCGAAGGACTATGTAGAGTGTATGTGGCTCATCCTCCAGGCAGAGAAGCCAGAGGACTTCGTAATCGCTACTGGTAAGCAGCACTCTGTTCGTGAGTTCGCCCAGTTGGCTTTCCATTATGTAGGTATCGAGCTGAAGTGGGAAGGCAAGGAAGAGAACGAGAAGGGTATCTGCGTGGAAGGTCCTGAGGAGTTGATCGGCAAGACCCTCGTCGAGGTGTCTCCCGATTTCTATCGTCCTACCGATGTTGTCAATCTCTGGGGCGATCCTACCAAGGCAAAGGCCAAGCTCAACTGGAATCCCAACACCACTTCTTTCGAAGACCTTGTCAAGATCATGGTAGAGAGCGATATGGCCAAGGTTGCTGCCGAGGATGCAGGTCAGAAGGTTCGCTGCAATTTGGCAGAGTACTTGGAGAAGGGTATCGTTAAATAGCAAATTACATTACACTAATGAAGCTTTTTGAAAAACTTCGAAGTTTTTTACGCGGACTTTATTATTTGTTCTTCCGTCCTAATGAAGGGTTTATAAAGGAAGAACAAAAAATAAAGGAAAAATATTATAGTCAAGAATATCCACTAAAAAGAATTGGCGAAACAACAATCATTATTATGATTGATGGTCGTAGCATTCATGGTGGGTTGACTGATCGTCTGCGTGGTATAACAACAATATACCAATATTGCAAGCAGAAAGGTTTAAACTTCAAGTTAAATTATGTATATCCTTTTAAACTGCAAGACTATTTGGCTCCCAATTCTTATAATTGGATAATAGAAGAAAAGGATATCAGTTATAACTCAGAACAAACAGCTGTTGTTGTACTGAATGATTATCAACTTGATATCAAGCTACATAGATTCTATTTAGACTCAAGAATACGAAAAAACAGAGGTAAGCAAATACATCTTTATACTAATACATATTTCTTTGATAATAAGTTCGCAACTTCTTACGGAGATTTATTTGTACCTACTGAGCCTCTACAAACAGCAATAGAATTCAATCAGAAGCAAATTGGCAAAAAGTATGTTGCTATGGTATTTCGATTTCAGCAGTTGCTGGGCGACTTTAAGGAACAAGGGTATAAAGTGTTGTCAAAAGATGAACAAGAAGAACTGGTAAAGAAATGTATAGAAAAGGTTAATACTCTTCATGAGGAACGACACCCTGATGATATTATTCTGGTGACTTCCGATAGTGGAAGATTTTTGCAGGAAATAACCAGGCAATTGAATTATGTTCGTATCATTCCTGGCAAAGTAGTTCATATGGATCATACTGCTGATGCCGCTTTTGATACTTATATGAAATCTTTTGAAGATATGCTTCTTTTGTCTAAAGCAGATAAGCCTCAAATCCGCAACCACCCTCAAAAAATGATATAGAACTGAAAGAAAAAGAGGCTACGCAGAAAAAGAGGCTCAAAGAGGTGAAAATCGCCACAAGGAGGCATAAAATCCCCTTACCCCACAATGCGACTTGAGGCAATACGCAGTATCATGACCATAAGTTGTCGGTGTTATCCGAAGTCGGTCTGGAAAACCTCAGCATAAGCGTTGTTACAGGTGTATATATTCAGCACATGCTGCCTTGATGTCTTAATCCACTTGGCTGGTACTGAAATAAACCTGAAGACAAACGCCTTGATGCGACTTGTTACCTTTAGCCCAAACTTCGTCACGTCAAGCCTCTCCATGATGAATCTGTAGAAGTTGCGGATAAGTGCTGTAAGAAGAAGGAACACCGTGTTCTCCGCCATAAATGATTTAGGGAGCCTGTCCCATCCGAAACCATTGTTCATATCGTCAAAGATGCGCTCCTTCCCTCCGCGAAGATTGTAGAACTCCACAATCTCTCGCATGGAAGACTCGTAGTCATTAGTCAGGATGCAGCGGTAGGTGTATTCGCCTTCCCAAAGGTCAAGCACACCGTCCATTCGCTTCTGTCTTTGAATCACAAGACGGTATGCCTTCCCTTTCCACTTCTCTGCAAGAATGGAATTAAGTTCAAACTCAATGCCATTAATATCCTCCGTCTTCCAGCCTCTGAGAGCAAAGATGTCATTGTAGAGCGAACTGCATCGGTTGGCACGGATATAGAAGGCCTTGCAGTGTTTTTCAACTTCTTCCACAATATCGTCCGAGCATGAACCGCAGTCTGCCCTGAAACGATTGACGATCAACCCTTTCCGTTCAAGTCTCTCGAATAATCTGTTCAGCGTGTCCTTCTGGTGGAAACGCACGTTTGTGTTGCCGTCACTGTTCTCTATGCCGACAATCAAGTCTCCGATGACTGCCACTCCCGGACGATAGCCAAGGAACTTCTTGTATGTAGGCTTTGCATCATACTTCTCTGTCTCTATGAACTGGTGGTCGAAGTCAACATCACACATTTCTCCTGCCTTCAACTGCCCAGTCGCAAACAGACAGTTCATGAGCAACGTGTTCAGGTTGTCTGCCGTGTTGAAGTCATAGGTCTTGCCTGTATCTGATGTATAGGATATGTTTTCCTGAGTCAGTTCCTTTATGGCTCGGAGAATCGTGTCGGAACTACAGGTGCGAAGTGTCGGGTGAAGCGAGAGGTGGCTCATCAAATGAGTAGTTACATCCTCAATACATGAGCCGCCACAGAAGTAAACGCTCATTAGCGAACGGATGATTTCACTGTATTGATACCCATACCGCTTGCATCTCAAACCAAGGGTTGAGTCTATTACAGATGAGAGTCTGGAGTCAAATTGCTCCATGATTGAAAATATTCCTCCAAAAGGAGTGAGTTTCTCGGATTTTATTGCTACCTTTGCCATGTCATATCAGAGTTTTGCTTGTTTTTGATTTCCAACACTAAGATAGGTGAAATTTCTGATATGACAAAATCCTGAGCAACTTTTTGTTGCTCAGGTGCTTAAAAAGTATAGTTTATAATGGTTTTGCGGAATTAAGGATAAGATATATCTCCTCCAAACGGGAGATATGTATCATAGTGGTTTTGCAAAGAGAGCATCAATGATTAATAATAAAGAATACGAAGAGATAATTTTTTAAAATATGAAAAATATAGTAATCACGGGTGGAGCTGGTTTTATCGGTTCCCACGTAGTCCGTTTGTTCGTAAACAAATATCCAGAATATAACATCATCTGCCTTGACAAGTTGACCTATGCAGGCAACTTGGCAAACCTTAAGGATATAGAGGACAAGCCAAACTACAAGTTTGTGAAGATGGATATGGAAAACACTCATATAGGGGCTTAATCATATATCCCTAAAATGGATTCTAATAGGCGGTTCATAGAGTGTGTGGAAATATAGATGGTTACAATTGCTTATAAATGAAAACAATACTGTGGCTATATAATATGCCGTTGGTGCCTGAGGCAGGAGGAACTGAGCGTATCACTTCATTGATACGTAACGGACTTTTGAGGCGAGGATATAACTGTATGAAAATGCTAGTTGTAAATCCTGAGACGGAAAAGATTACATATGAGGGTGAGCAGATACAAGATCTTTTTGAATTTTTGAAAAAGAACAATGTAGACACAATCATCAATCAAGACGGTATAACCAATAAGGTGTTAAATGTTTTTCTTAATAAAGGCGGATTGCGTTGGCAAAGAGAAGGAGGCAGAATAATAACATGTCTTCATTTTGATCCAGATGCACCTTCTGTCATAAAACTTTTCCTGTCCAAGAAAACTAAGACACTTAAGGATTGGTTTATAATAACAAAATTGCAACTTCTTTCTTCATATTATCAAAATCAGAAGGATAATCAAGCTGGTAAGTTGTATAATGAGTTGTACGACAAATCTGATTCTTTCGTATGTTTGTCAAGGACACATTTCGCATACCTGCATAAAGTAATGAAACGCACCAGTTATGAAAAAATGGTGGCGATAAATAACCCTTTGACATTCGATGATATATCCGACATTTCAATTTTGGGTAAGAAAAAGAAGCAGGTACTCATTGTTGCCCGTATGGATGAGTTTTACAAGCGTATATCCTTAGCCTTAAAAGCATGGGGATTTTTGCAAGATATAAAAGATTGGCGCTTGGTGATAGTTGGTGATGGTCCTTCACTCTGTGATTATAAAGATTATGTGCAGAAAAATCATCTTCATAATGTATGCTTTGAAGGACGTCAAACCCCAGAAACCTATTATAAAGATTCTTCAATTTTTCTTATGACTTCCGATAAGGAAGGGTGGGGTTTGACTCTTACCGAATCATTGCAGCGTGGAGTGGTGCCTATCGTTATGGATAGTTGTCCTGTGTTCTCTGAGATTATTTCTGATGGTGTTAATGGATTCTTAACTCCGAATAATGAAATAAAAAAGTTTGCGGATAAAGTTCGGCTCTTGATGACAAATCATGATATCTTGTATAAAATGGAGAAACAGGCGTTGGTGAGTGCATCTAAGTTTAATATAGACAATACAATTGAGCAATGGAAAAAGATACTTTAAAGAGAATTGGTTATATAGATATTGCTAAATGTGTGGCTATTGTCAGCGTCGTTTTAGGTCATGTATTGGCATACGATTTGTATGGCTTTGATACAGTATGGAAACAGTCTTTATTGATGTCTTTCATATGTTCATATCACATGCCGTTGTTTATGTTCCTGTCAGGCTTGGTCTCGATAACAGCGATACAAAAAAACGTAGTGTTGAATGATTTTATAAAGAGGGTGCGTATGTTGTTTGTCCCTTTTCTCGTTATCGGCAGTCTTTATTCTTTGTGGCGATATGGTAATTTAGATTTTGTTCAGTCAGAGATGAAATTTGGATATTGGTATCTTTGGGTGTTGTTTGTCTTTTATGTTATAACTTATCCAATCTGTATTGGGGGAGATTGTCTGAAAACCCATAGCAGCCAAAATGTCTCCTAATATTTCTTATTGTTAACACTTTATCTTTGGTTTTCTCGAAATATTTTCGTAACTTTGTAGCTATCAAACATTTATCGCTTATGAAGTACATTAAAGGTGAAGATAGAAGACAATACGTATTGTTTCCGGCTTGTCTGGACGAGTACATCGAGCAGGATAATCCCGTTCGCTACATTGATGCGTTTGTAGATAGCCAGGATTTAGAAGAACTCGGCTTCAATCATACTAAACGTGAGGCTCCTGGAAATGGTGGACGACCTTCATATGACCCTTCAGACATATTGAAACTACTCATTTATGGTTATTTCAATTCTATCCGTTCTTCTCGAAAGTTGGCCAAAGCGTGCGTTGTCAATATCGAGGTTATGTGGCTTTTAAGCAAGGTAACCCCTGACTTTCGTACAGTTTCTGATTTCCGAAAGGATAATTTGAAGCCTATCAAGAAAGTTTTTAAATCATTGAATAAGCAGTTGGATTCCTTTGGACTCTTCAGCCATTCTTACTTATCTATTGATGGTAGTAAGTTCAAGGCTGTAAATTCAAAGGATAACAACTTTACTCTCAATAAGCTTGATGATCGTATAGCCCGTCTTGAAGCGCATGAGCGTCAGTACTTGGAGGATTTGGAAAAGAACGACTTCGATGATGAACGTAAGTTTGGCAGGGATGAAACCGAGCTTAATCTGGAGGTGGTTCAGAAGCGTCAGGCGGATTACAAAGAATATCGTAATCAACTGGAGGAAAGTGGAGAGAAACAACTTTCACTCACAGATCCTGATTCTAAGTTGATGAAGTTCAATGACGGTTTTAACGTTGGCTATAATGTACAGACAGCCGTCGAGGCAGACAGTCATCTGATAGCCACCTACAATGTTACCACCAATCCTACTGATCATGGCGAAATTACGGAAACACTGACTGAGGCCAAGAATGATTTGGAACATGAAATAGTAGAAGTTGTTGCCGACAAGGGTTATCAAGATCCAAAAGACATGGCAAACGCTTTGGCTGCCGGAATCATCCCTAATGTAATACAGCGAGATGGCGATGATGTTGCTGAAGTAGAGTTTGAATATGTAGAAGCTACCGTAACAGATGATATGCTAAACAGCAAAAAGCCCGAGAATCTCGAAACTTGCCTTAAGGCTGGCAAAATACCGACTGCCTATGCAGGCATCCTTGACTCTCCCCAAATTGGTGTTCGTAAATCCTACGAATGTACGGCATCAAGTAATATAAAGGAAATGTCTGATGAGGAACTCAAACAGCTTGCGCTGCAAGGCTACTTTGTCAGAGATGCTGCTAAGAATTTAGTGTATTGTCCGCAGGGCTCTATATTACGTCAGAAGTCCTTAAAGAAGGATGGCCGTATCCGTTATTGCAATAAGTTGGCTTGCAAAAAATGCTCGCATAAGTGTACTAAAGCAGCATTTAAAGAAGCAGACTTCAACAAGGATACTCTCGTGATGAAAGCTCAGAATTACAAGGTAGACTCCAGTAATCATCAGGAAGACCAGGAACCTCCTAAGACTAAGATGAAACGAGAAGTTAAAGAACACAAGATTGTGACATACAAACTTCATTTAGACAAGAAGAAGATGGCGCAAAGAATGTGTCTCTCAGAACATCCTTTTGGAACGATGAAGAGAACCTTAGGGGCGTATTATTTTTTATTGAAAACGAAGGTTAAGGTGGAGGCCGAAATGGCCCTCATCTGCCTCTCCTATAACATGCGTAGAGCCATCTCTATGCTTGGCGTTCCACAATTGATCGCAAAGATGGCATAAGGGGAAGAAGGAGGTCCCCACAACTTAATTTTTAGACCTCCTATCACTTATTTTCGCTCGATTTGAGCACATCAATTATGAATTTTATTAGAAATCGAAATTTTAGAGTTGGTCCCCAGACTAGCTTAGAGGGCTTTATATGCCCTCAAAACAGTGATAAACAGCAGAAAATCAAGGTTTTCGGACGGTCTGGGGGGGTAAATTATGGAAATATCTTATTGCTTTCATAATATGGTTTGTAGCCAGTCATTATGTTTCAAAGGTTTCAGCATGGACAAGAGATACAGCAAGTCTTCAGTTGATGGTGAGTTACTACCCCTATTATTTGTTGGGTAATGTTGTCAAGCGTTATAAGTTGCATGACTTGGCATTTAGTTATAGTCGTGTGTTCTTTTTGTCTGCGCTTATATGGGCGTGTGCTTCATTCCTTTCATTCAGATATAGCAATTATGTTGTGACAACAGCAATCATATTGGTGATAATGAACATTTGCAAGAAGATAGATGATGCTGGGTTTAGGGCAAACCGCTTTTGGGTCTACATAGGGCAAAATACATTATATATTTATGTATTCCATTATTTTGCATTGCAAATAATGAAGACAACTTGTTTTGCAAATTTTCTGTGTCATTATTCCAATATTACGATTGATTTGTTGATGGCTATGGTTCCAACAGTTTTAGCTGTTGCCTTTTCTTTAGGAGTGAAGTTTGTGCTTCAGCGGGAACCAATGGTAATGAGATGGGTGTTTGGAAAAAAGGATAAAAAAGACAAGATTACGCTTTAGGTGAAAGAATAATTGCATGATGTAATCTTTAATTGCTAAGAAATGAAAAAAATATTGTTTATAGGCAAAACGTACGCGGAAGATAAGGGTGCTTGGTCTGGTACAATATACCAAACCATACAAGGACTTAAGAGGGCTGGTTATGAGGTCGATTATCTGAAGGCCGACCGCGACTACAAACAGTCTTTTTGGAACAAATTGATGGTAACGTATTGGATAAGAGTACCTCAATTTTTCGGTAAACAATCTCGTATGGATGAGTCTTTCTATGAAGTCTTTCGTTATCGTAATACATTCAAAAGATTTGATTTTACACAATATGATATAATTTTTGTTGATACCTTTATTTCTGTTGTTTACGCATTGCCAAAACATATAAAGGCAAAAATCGTACATTTAGCAGATGCGACTGTAGATTCCTTATTCAATTATTATAATGAGTTTTCCAATTTGCTCTTTAATAATTATTGGGAGGCACACATAATAGGAAAACGGGCTTTCAGACGTTCCGATTTATTAATAGTGTCTTCTGATTGGTGTAAGCAGAATGCAATTAGGCAGTATGGCTGCAATCCTGATAAAATTCAGGTTGTCGAGTTTGGTGCTAATCTTGACATGTCTGACATTCCTGCTTTGCCTAAGCAACTTGACAATAAAAAGCACTTCAATATCTATTGGTCAGGAGTAAACTGGGAACGAAAAGGAGGAAATATAGCTTTGGAATGTTGTGAGGAGTTATTGCGACAAGGTTATGACATATCGCTTAATATAACTGGTATGAAAGAACTGCCTCGAGAATGCTATCAAGCTGATGGTACAATTAAGCCTTATATTCATAATTATGGCTTTCTAAGTAAAAATGACAAGACATCTTACAATAAGCTTATATCCATAATGCGAGAGCAAGACCTATTCTTATTCCCAAGCAAGGCTGAGTGTAGCAGTATTGCTTTATGCGAAGCTAACGGCTTTGGACTTCCTTGTTTTGTTTACGACACGGGAGGCACAGCAAATTATGTGGAAAATGGGGAAAATGGTTATATGCTATCTCTCAGTTCTACGGGAAAAGATTTTGCAGAAAGTATTATCAGCTGTATTGCTGATCGTAAATTAGATATGTTAAGTAAAGGAGCTGTATATCGGTATAAAGAGCTTCTAAACTGGAATGTCTGGAGTCAGAAAGTTGGTGATGCTTTAATGAATTTAATTAAATAAAATCAATTGTTTTTTAGTTCTATATAGATGAAGACAATATGCTCATTAGATAAATGCACAGGGTGCTATGCTTGTGTAAATGCATGCCCAAAACAATGCATCTCAATGCAACCTTTAGGAAGAAAGCATCATCTTTATCCCGTTGTTGATGAATCGAAATGTATCAATTGCAATTTGTGTGGAAGAGTTTGTCAGGTAAACCGTCCTGTAGATTTGGTTCCGTCATTAAAGGCGTTTGCAGGATGGCACAAAAAAACAGACGAATACCACAGTTGTAATTCCGGAGGTGCCGCAACTGCAATATCCCAAAACATTATTAGGCAAGGGGGTGTCGTCTATGGTTGTTCTTGCCTGGAAGGTATTGACATTAAACATGTCAGAATAGACAAAGAGGATAATTTGTATTTGTTAAAAGGAAGTAAATATGTGCAAAGTACAATCGGACATTCGTATACTGAAGCGCAAAAAGATCTTAAAGCAGGCAAAAAGGTACTGTTTATAGGAACACCATGTCAAATCGGTGGTTTGAAAAAATTCTTGCGTAAAGATTTCGACAACCTTATAACAGTTGATCTTATCTGTCACGGAACTCCTTCTTTGTATTCTTTAAGAAAACATGTAGAGAAAGTAGCAGAGCTTGAAGGTAGTGTTGTGAGTTTCCGTAAAGGAAATGATTTTGGACTGTGTGTTATGAAAAAATCCACGACACTTTACTATTGCAGTTTATGGAGAAATCGTTTTAGTGATGCATATTTTAGCACATTCATAGATGGATATACATATCGTGACAGTTGTTATACATGTAAATATGCTTGTCCTCAAAGAGTATCAGATATAACCATAGGTGATTTTTGGGGAATAGGTAGCGATTTCAATTATGATACAATTAATGGTTGCTCATGTATGTTGCCAAATACAAGGAAAGGAATGGAATTATTACAGACAAGTGATTTGTTTTTGTTTGAAAGGCCAACAGAAGAGGCTGTCGCGGGCAATGCCCAATTAAGACATCCTGTAACAAAAGATTTTAGGAAAAAGCTGTTTGATTGCTTATTTCCGATAATGGGTATAAAAAAAGCATACCTTTTGTGCGAACTTGATCATGTGTGGCAAAAAAAATATTGGAGCCGAATAAAAAATAAATTACATCGACATAAATGAAAACAGGCATCTTGACTTTTCATGCGTCCCATAATTACGGATCAATGTTGCAGGCTTATGCCTTGCAAACCACAATCCAAAAGATGGGACATGAGTGTGAGATAATTAATCTTCGCACTGATGTGCAAAAGGGACTTATTCCTCCAGAAATCATTTGGAGACATCCTCGTGCTACATTGAGTAAAGTCTTAAAACATCCCGAGCGAACATTTCTGCTTCAAAAGAAATATAATAGATTTGAAAAGTTTTTGAATCATGATCTGTGTTGCTCCAAGGAACTGCATAATACGGATGAGGTTAGTAATTACATTTCAGAAGCAAACTTTGATGCAATCATCGTTGGAAGTGATCAAATCTGGAATGTTGATTGTTGGGATTTTGATAGATCTTATGTGCTTGATTTCAACCAAAATTTTCGAAGGATAGCTTATGCTCCCTCTTTGGGATCTCATCCGGAAAAAATGTCTGAAACAAATACGGAGCTTCTAAAAAGATGTTGGAGACGTTTTGATTACTTGTCAACACGAGAAATTCGTGGTTCGGAATATGTGGAAAAACTTACAGGAAAGGAGTGCACAACGGTAATAGACCCGACACTGCTCCTCTCAGAAAGTGATTATAACCAATTGTGCAACGACGGCCCAATAATAAATGAACCTTATTTGTTTTATTACACACCTCGTGAAGAGAAAGGTACATTTGCATTTGCTCTGAGATACGCACAATTGTATGACCTTAAGATTGTTGTTACACAAGCGCATCAGGAATATATAGGTAATAATATTATTAGGATACAGGACTGTGGTCCAAAGGAATTCTTGAATGTAGTTCGACATTCTGTCATTAATGTAGGAAACTCTTTCCATCTTCTTGCTTTTAGTTTGATATTTCATAAAGAATTTATCATGCTTTCAAAAGAAGAAGATAGTAGAATGTTAAATATATTGAGGCCATTGGGATTGGAAGATAGACTAATGAAACCATCTTGTAAGAGACAATCGTCTTTCTCTTTGATAGATTATACAACAATAATCACAAAAATGGTTAAACTAAGAATATCATCCTTTAAATTCTTAAGTGAAGCATTAAATTAAATGAGGTTATGATTCGACTTGCAAATGAGAAATTGTGCACTGCATGTGGGGCTTGTGTGGAAAGGTGCCCTAAAAACTGTATATCAATGGAGGAACGCCCAATAGGGGGTTGCTTTCCATTGATAAACAAAAACGAGTGTATAGAATGTCATTCTTGTGAAAGGGTATGCCCAATACTAAACTTACCTAACTTTGAAGAAAATATGGCTCAGGTGCGGAAGTCCGTGGATAGCCCACCAGGCATGTTAACCAAAGATCAT
>OMDB01000748.1_pt1 | contig 12882 bp, 9 predicted proteins | sample 1645161 | NCBI WGS metagenome assembly OMDB01 (sample SAMEA103958135, study PRJEB25191) | human gut metagenome
GATTTTTTTCGATACTCATTTTTACATACAGCAAAAAAAGACCCGCAACCAATTGGCTGCGGGTAATTAAATATTATTTAAAAAGTTTTCGTTCGTTTTCTGGTCTATCGAAATACTCTTCTAAGTATTGAGACAGAATCTTTTCAGTAGCAACGGTTTTGCTCATTCCAGTTTCATCACAAAAGCACACAAGCATTTCATGAATCTCACGATCTAGTTTTATATTTAGTATTTTTGCATCTTTTTTCTGTCTTGGCATATCAATCTACCTCCGTAGCATTCTGGCGATTAACGAACTCCAGATACTGCTTGTACTTTCTTAGCATCATATTCTTCGCATATTGCTCCATGTACTCATAATCAGGTTTGCCGGAATCGTCGATGGGGAGCATGATGCGTTCCCTCTTGATACTATCTTTGTTTCCCATGTGCCCGTAGGTATATTTCGAGCATGTTTGTCGCACTGTTCTTGCAATAAATTGGCCCAAATAAAGGTTGAGCCAATCACTACGTAACATCAAGATGGACGATCCAGCACCGCCACGTCCCAAAAAATCCATCGGTTGATAGAAAGTACTACCATCCACAGGGCTTACGGTAATACAATTACCAGCATCTAATTGTTCATCCTGTTTTGCGTCACAGCACTTCATCACACCATTATTCAAAGCACCAGAAGCCACAAATGGCGTGTTGCCGAAATCATAATCATCCTTATTTCTTGACTTTGGACGGCTTACCTCGAATAAATCTCCGATGAAAAACTCGTCCCACTCCTTTTCATCTAACATCGGAATCTCTACAAGCTCTCCCAGCTCTGCAATACGTGCTTCGACATACTTGTGATATTTATCCAACATCGTGTCACGCTTCTGCTGTGCATACTCCGCCATATACGCATAATCAGGGTTGCCGGCACTATCGACAGGAAGCAAGAATTGAGAACTAACCATACGGGAAGGACGCCACTTTCGAGCATAAATGAAACAATCGCCCTGCTGACGAATCATTTGAGCAAGAAATAGTGCCTCGTCTTCGTTCATTTCATGGTCACGTAGAGTTAAAGGATTAACGTCATGAGTACACGTAAACTGCTTTGGCTGATAGTAGCTGTACCCAATAGCTGACCCATTGTTAACTACACAAATAGACCCTTTGTTGAATAATTTGCGTTCAATGGGCTCGTTTGGCCCATAACCGACCTTTGAATTATCTTCAATCGCCTGCATGGTACAAAAACCTGTGACACCATTGTTAATGCCAGACGCACCGATGAATGGCACCTCTCCTTCAGAACTCATTGGTGGTTTTTTGTTATAAAAGCCATGTCCAATAACAAATACACTATTTATTGAAATTCGTTTCCATTCCTTCTCATCAAGATTCTGCATCACCGTCACCTCCCTCGAACAAATACTCACGATTCTGCATGACCATGGAGAACTCGAACGTCAGATAATCACCAATGGATTTTTCAAAGTCAGAGTCAGTTGGAATTTCGTCATTGAAGTAATAGAAACTGTGCAACCATTCGTCGCTCGCCTCTGCCGTGGACTTCACGCAGAACTTGGACGGTGCCTCGACACGTCCGAACCATACGTCCAGCAAATGCTGGCGCTTGTCCTTAGCTGAATCGCCTTCTACAAGTCCAACGTGTGCTCTCACTTCGTAACCATCATCCCTGAAGTCAATGAATTTGCACATGTGATCGGCAGGGTGAGGCTCATGTGCTGTGAACACAGCAATAACAGGATTAGTTCCCACACCGTAGAACGTATCTGTGTTACAGGTAATGACACCTTCAAGTGTGTGATGTTTCATGATAGACTCCTTAAACGCCTGTTCGGCCTTAGATTTGCCCGTCATGGATGACTGAGGAACGATGACCGCAGCACGTGCTCCAACAGTCAAAGAGTCTAACAAGTGTTCAATAAACGACAATTCATATTGACTAGGGTCCGACTTTGTGCCTTGTGAATAAGGTGGATTCATTAGTCCAACCGTTGCTCCTTTCATCTGTACTTGTGCTGGATTCTTGGCGAGAAAGTCACAACACTCAAGATTACTATTGCCGTCACGACGCAAAATCATATTTGCAGCTGCAACCGCAAACATATTGCTCTAAAGTTCGAAGCCGTGAAGTTGTTTCTTTTTAATATTCTTTCTCTGTTGATCACTATTAGCCATGGAAAGCATCTTGTGCATTGAAGAAATCAAGAATCCTGCAGTTCCACATGTTGGGTCGAGCACAGTGTCGTCTGCCTGAATATCCACCAAATCGCACATCAAATCCGTGATATGAGAGGGCGTTAGAACAATCCCCAGAGTTTGTCCATCGCCACCAGAATAACTCATGAATTCACCGTAGAAACGTCCAATAAAATCCTCAGAGGTCTTCTGATACTTAATGTTTTTAAACACATGTTCATATAAAAACTCTGTGTAATACTTCAACGGTGTCTTACCTAGCGTCTCATTAACTTCATTAAGGCGGAAGCTGGTCTGCAAGATAGCAAACTCGGCAAGCAGCTTGTCCTTCTTTGCATCAGGTCCCACGTTTGAACGAGTCAGGCGTGTCTTGATAGCATTCATCAATTTATCGCCGTCGCGATTGCCCGCAATCTGGTCTCCGGTCAGTGAATCGACGCTGAAACCTCCATATTCAATTTCATCGAGTGCCAGTAAGATACCGGCTACAACCAGAGGTTTATCCTGATCTTTAAGCGTTCCATACGTACGCAGATACTCGTGGAGTTCGGCGGCGTCCTTAAGAATCTGCTCTGTCGTCTTCTCAACATCGGTAGCCTCTTCTAAAACGTACCTAGTGTAGTACTCATTAATATTACTTGGTGAGAACCAGACGAATGATTCGATGTCCGGCAACTGCTTGTAGCTCTCACGATCATCAACCCACAGTGGCGTAATCTTGTGGTGCTTCTCATCACCTGATACACCTACCGCAAACACCTTCTTGAAGGGACTATTTTGGGCTATATGCTTCGCATAGAAATAAGCACCGTTAACGGCATAGTCAGTCACGGACTTGACCGTGGTGTCAATCACACCCCTGTCGGTTAAATTGACATGCTTGTCTAGCGCTGCTTTATCTTCAATAACGAGGACAAAATCACCGATAACGGCAACATATTCTGGATAGCCCGCCTTACCAGTTCCTCTTTTCGACGCTGATTTCAACGCCTCATCAATTTCCTTTGTATTGCTACCTTGAGCATCAAATCGAATACTGCACTCATCGAGCTGCTTCGCAACCCAAAGATCTGTCTTAACTTCTTTCTTTGCCATTATTAAACTACCTCACTTTTCTTTCTGCTATTTTACATTATTATACATCATTGTTAATGAATCATCTACACGATTTAAGATAAAAATAAATAGAGGAACTTTTCCTCATTCTTACCTACTTATCTATTAAATTTACTTTAAGTACACATTGCTATTATGCATACCGTTTACTATTAAGAATACTTAAAGTACACATACTTAATATACTTAAGATAATAGCGACAAGTATATCAAATGATTTAGGTGATATCTCTTTATCTATATAATTTTCAAGTCCATCGCCAAAAATAATGTTTCCATTTCCTGCGCCATGCATAAACATAGAGATTTTTGAAACCCTTGCTAATCTATAATCTTTTTCAATTCCAAATATTTTTTTCTCAACCCATTGATTAGAAACTTTAACACCGTTATTTATTGTGTTAGCACATACTTCTATAGCCTCAAATCCTTCTGTTAAGAAATGTCCTGCTCCACAGGCATAATCTATAACTTTAGGATATTCAATTCCATCAGCTTTTGTCATAATTTGTTTTAAAGGAAGGCTATCCCAAATAAAGCGTGTAATAGGGGTCGGAGTAAAGAACTGGCCTTCGTTTTGTTTAAAACCTTTATTCAGCAATTGTTCAAACAAATCACCAAGCATCTGCACATCAGCAGAGCCGATTATTCTATAGCCCTGAAAAAGCTGTACCATTTCAACTAAAATTTTACCATTTTGATAAAATAGTTCTTCATTATGAACATCTTTAAAAGCAAAGTCGTTATTTGTATAAAACTTTAGTATACGAAGTGTATTTCTTAGTTCCTCTATCATCTTTACTCTTTTTTGCTTCGTATATTGTTTTACAAGATTTTCTGCATAGTCATCTGACACATAAAAAATCTTTTCACGCATGAATTTTTCCATACCTTCCTTATGAAGCTTTTGGAGTCTGTCTTGTAGAGATTCATATGTATCAGTGCCAATTTTATATTGAAATTCAACAATATCATCATCTGATTTTTGTGTTTCATCTACTAACTTACAGATAAATAAAGCTATAAGTCGATTAAATGCGTTCTCTTTGTCTGAAACATTGTTGTGACGCAGAATTTCTTCAAACCGATTTACAATCTTATCATTTTCCGAAAAATCTTTTAAATCTTTTTTTCTAAGGGGTTTTACACCAATATCATAAGCAACTGAATCATCTCTAAAAATAATGTCACCACTAAATCTTTGCTCATAGGTTTCTTTCCATGCATCATACAGTTCTGAAACCGTGTAGGCATCCTTATAAAGCAGGATAGTAGCATCTTTCTTCGCAAATTTTAAAATATTCTCATCATCTGAGCAGTCGATGCTATCCGTTGTGTATTCAATGCAGTTACTACCATTAATATTTGATGCATATAAGACTAGCCATCTACAGCTACGCTCTTGTTGCCAATAAGAAAACAATTGTCCACCATCAGAAAGAACATTTTTCATTTCTTTGTTATATTCAGAGCCAAATGTTTTGCATTCAACAATGAACAGCATTTTTCCATTTTGATCAGATACGCAAATATCTGCTCGCCCACTTTTTTGTTCATGGCCAAGTGTCCATGTACGTTCAAGTTCAATACTTTCAGGTCTGTACCCCTTTTCAAGAAGTCTGTTCACGCACTCTAATACAACAAAGTTTTCTGGTTCAGAGAAATTTGTTGTAGTGGCCACATTAACTTTAAAACCTTTATCTTCAGGATAAATGATTTTTTCACTTCTAAAATCCACGATAACGGAGCAGTCTGAAAGTGGGTAATATTTTTGAAATTTATCGTTAGAAGATTTGCTAAATCCTATTGTATTTAACATATTCTTCAAATTGTTCTTTGTTATCATTAATGATTTCCTCCAACTTTATAGTTCAGCCATGCGTTTTCAACATCAACGTATGAGATAATGTTCTCATCACAATAAGGTTCGGATTAGATTCACTTTATTAACAATAATTTACTCGTTCAAAAGTTTTAATTCACGAACATATTTAAAATACGTTGATTTTTTCATATTGAGTTTTCTCATTAACTCTAGACTTTTGATTTTGCCATTTTTCACGTTTTGATATTCTTTTTCAAAGTCAGGCAAACTCATAACACGATGTCTTCCATAATTATCCCACTCACCACGTTCTTTCATTGCAATCAAGCCTTCCTGCTGCCTTTTTGTTTTTCTTTGCAATTCAGTTTCGGCTAACATTGCATAGACATCAATAATGACCTTATTAATTGTTTCAACAATCAGCTTGTTCATTGCGTCTGTATCTGGTAAATCTGTTGTGGTTGTAGGTATATCTAAAATCATTACACGTATATTATGTTCATCATAATAACGTAATTCATTTGATATGGCTTTCTTATCCCTAGCTAGACGATCTAACTCATAAATGATTAAGGTATCACCTTCACGTAACACATCCTCTTTAAGCACTGTATATCTCGGTCTGTCAACCGTCTTGCCAGACATTTTGTCTACAAATACTTTTTCAAGTTTATAATTTCTGCTTTTGCAGAAATCTTCAATCCCTTTTATACCACGCTCTAAATTTTGTTCCTTCGTGCTTACACGATGATATCCGTAAAACATCATTTAACCTCCTAATTTTAACAAAAAAAGGTCTATAAATAAATAGACTAGTCTATAAATAAAAAATAGGACATTGATAGACTGCTTTATATCTATCTATATCCTAGTACATAAATGTATACAAATTTAGACATAATAATTGTGTCAATCACAATTCAAACAAATCTCCAACGATCAAAGAGTGATTTATATCCACTATAATCATTCCCTTTCAGAATTAAGGCAAGTTGCCTTAATTCTATTTTTTATTCAACAGCTGTGTTTTAAAAGCAGGATATTTTCTTCCGTTGAATTCATGCGGTTCTGGAAGAATATCAAGACCTGCTGTATAAGGCACTCCGCTTTTATTTACTAAATCGATCTTAGGCAGTTTATGAGCAAGCAATGCTTCTATTTTTTTATTTGTAAAATGGTATTCTGCACCGAAAATCTTTTGCTTTTCATAGAGTGCGAACGAACATTTTTCTCTATCCTCTTTACTGTGCGTAAAGAATAAACCTTTAGCACTTTTAAACGCATAAACAGGTTGGTTGCACCATGGACAGCACCCTAAAGATTCAGGTTCATTTTTAAACTGAGATTCCGGCATTTCCTTGTTGCTTGCATTTTCAAAGTACTGATTTAAAAAAGCAATCGCATTTTGAACACATTCATCTACTGTGATTTTTGAATTGTATACTTTTTTTAGGTCTTTTTGAAGTTCTACAGTACGCTGTGGCGAAAGGTCAAGATTTGATTTATTTAAAAATTCAACCATGTATCTGCCTTTATCTTCAATCGAATATACATTGTCTGTCAGACTGATGTATCCCGTCTGGATTGCTTTATCAATAATTCCTGATCGAGTTGCTTCTGTTCCAATTTCACAACCACTCAGTAATGCCTTATATTCATCATCTTCTGTATCAGTGACCTTTTTGAATGGATGGACCATCCAATTACCAAGGCTTTCAACTGTATATGGTTTAGGTGGCTGTGTTTTCTTCTCTACTGGTTTAAAATCAACATCTAAAGTTTGATTTATTGACAGCAGTGGAATAGCTTTATCAACCGAACCATCACCATAAACACGCATCCATCCTTTTGATTTAACAGCTTGACCCTTGATTTTTAAGTCATTTGGGAACTGTCTGCCAACGTGAATCGTTGCTTCTGTTTCTGTAACGATACAAGGTTCTTTCCAAAAAACAGAATTAAAACGGGCAAAAATAGCCTGATATACCTTCTTCTCATTTGATGAAAAAGAATCATAATTTGCTATTTTATCAGTCGGCATTAATGCAGAGTGAGATTCGATTTTGGAATCATCGAAAATTCGTTTTGAATCTTTAAATAACAGAACATTGTTCTTGTCATGTACTTCCAATAGGTGTAGAACGGTCTGCTTTTCATTTTCACTCAGATATTCTGTATTGGTTCTTGGATAGGTTACATAACCTTTTTCGTACAAACTTTGAACAACTGCTAAAGTTTCAGCAGGCTTTAGCTTAAATTTTTTCCCACAGTAGCCTTGTAATTTACTCAAACTGAACAGCTTCGGACTTTGTTTTTCGACATCCTTTGTTTGAATATCTGTTACGATACCTTTATTAGAATTCAGATCGCTACAAATCAAATTGATCTTGTCATTTTCATTCAACGCAAATTTATCCTTTAAAGATAGTTTCAATCCATTAACATTCGATTCAACCGCATAATATTTTTCGGGAATGAAATGCTCGATTGCAACTTGCCTGTTATATATTTCAATGACGATTGGACAGATTACTCGCCCGATATTCAATAGACTGTTCGCTTTTGATGAAACATCTCTTGTTAAATTTATACCTAGAAGCCAGTCTACATACATACGTGCAGCACCTTCGTTGTACAAATTATTGTATTCTGAATCAGCCTTTCGCTGGTTTAGCTGTGTAACAATCGTTTTATCTGTTTGATCTGGCAACCAAAGTCGAGTGATGCGTTTTGATCTATCCTTTAACCCGAAATGTAAAATCAAACGTACAATAACCTCACCTTCCCGGTCTGCATCTCCTGCACAGATGATTTCATCCGTTTTATTATCATTAATCAAAGCACGAATTACATTAAACTGTCCTTTGACACCTTTATCCTTTTTCAACTGGAATTTAAAAGGATTAGGATAGAATGGTAAATTCTCATTCCATTTGATTTTTTTACCGAAATAACTATCCATATCCTGTAATGTCAGCAAATGTCCATACGCATAGGTCACGATATAATCCCCAACAATGATATAGCCTTTGTTGTTCAAAGGTTTTGTGTTTAGACTTTTGCTAATTGCAGTAGCTATCGTTCTACCCAAGCTTGGTTTTTCTGCAATAATAACCTTCATGAGCTAAACCTCCGCCATGCACATATTCAAAATCTTTTGAGAGAAAGTCATATCCTGTTTAAACTTTGGCTGAAAAATAATTGTGTATCGTCCACCTGCCTGGACTCCAATCACTCCAATATATTTTTTTTCATTCAAATAATTCATGTAGCGATTTAAAATTACATCTTTCTTCTCTTCCGGAATCACGATCCAACTTTTATTGCAGTAAGGTAAATTTCCTTCTGCCTGTAAAAGTACTTTTTTTATATCCGTCAATTTAAATTCAAATGCATTAATTTGCCAGTTTTCCTGATATTTTTCCAATGTCATTAAATCTGTATTACCTTCTCGAACAGGACATTCAAACTGCCATTTCACAGCTCGTCCTTTATTGTTGTAGCTTTTCCAAAAAGCATCCTTTAATTCTTTTTCTGTTAAAAACATATATTTATCTCCATTCTAAAAAAAAGCCAATACTGGCTTTTATATCAATATTTATAGTATAGTGCTCTCTAGCACCATTAACGATGGTGCAAATGCATACTTACTTTCACTACCAATAATTAAGGCAATCTGACTTAAGAGCGTTCTAATTCAATATCCAATTTTCGCAAGGCTTTAGAACGTATTTGTTCAATCTCGATTTGATAGTCATAATAGGCAATCATAGCATTTCTCATATCACGTAAAACCTTGCCTGCTTGTGTTTTATCTCCATCGGCTTTCTGCAAAACATCTAATGCGATCAGACATCCATTTTGTTTATTACCTCTTTCGAGTTCCACATCCGCAAGAACCTCTCCCTCTAGCTCTTCCAAAGAATATTTATTCAACATTTCTTCAGCTAATGTAAAGTCCATAACTTCAAATTCTCTGTGACTATAATCAGTTGATAATATTTTTTGAGATTTTAGAAATTTTTCTTTTAACTCTCTTGATCTAATCTTATTCCATTCTTTTAATTCATTTGCATCCATTGCAATTTCACTCCTTTCTTTTCAAATTTATATCTATCTATATTTTACCATTTTGAATTGGCAAAAATGCTAGATTTTTGTGCGAAATGGCAGGCAATACTGCAACTTCCCGCTAATCCAGTAAGTCTAACATTTGTTTTTCTAGTTCTTCCTTTTTACGTTCCAATTCTTCTGATGCTTTAACCATCTTTTTCAGATCATCAATCTGTGAATTGATTTGTAAAATCTCTGGGTCTGTCTTTAAAATCAATTCGATCTGCTCATCTACTTTTCTTTGTCTGTCTTTTTCTAAGTTACTGATTCTTGTTTTTAATTTTTCAATTGTTGATTTTCTAGCCATATTTTATATCTCCTTTTCTTTAATACCTTTGTCTTGCATAGGCTTCTCTTTGAGCATTGCGTGTAGCTTCCTGCACTTTCTGTTTTATATCCAGATTTGCATAATAAGCTGTCTGTATAGCATTGCTCATATCATTTACTGTCGCATGGCATATCATGTTCGATCTTCGCTGAAAAACAGATTTTATAATCTTTTTTCGAGAATTTCGTTTCAAGTTCTTTTTTGTTTTTTCATCATGAGCTTTATTTACTGCGTATTCACTGGAATACTTTTTAGAATTGATTTCCCAATCCAAATTTGTTTTTCTGTTTTCTAACTCATGTAGTTTCTTTTTATCTTTTTCAATGCTGTCAACATCTTTTCTGCCATTAACAATCGTTTGTAAAATCATATTTCCTAAACGTGTTTCAAGCTCATACATCTTTCTACGATAATACTCGTCCTGTCTTTTTTCATCATTGCCTTGACCATGTACAATACCGCAATTCTCATCTTCGTACTCATCATTACCCGTACCATAAAGTTCCTTCTGCATTTCCTGTGTTTCTTCTAAAATATTACGATATTCGTCCACAAATGGTTTGATTTCGTCCAGTTTATAGATATCCTCAATGATGTCACGGATCTGGTTATGAAATGGACGGATATTTTTTGAATTGTATTTCATGCTTCCCTTTTCTGGAAGTACATTATTTAATGCAATTAGCTTTTTATAAATATGTTCCAGACCTTTGTGAGAACTATTTGACCTTTGTATCATATCTTCATAGCCATGCAGCATATTTTTACTGAATCCTATTTCAGATAATGAATCCATTAAATGATTCATAGCTTCATCACGTTTCACATACAGTAGTGTATTGATTTCCATTTCACTTGCAATAGACGATCTAAGGTGATCTATCTGATGTTTAGATAGTGTCTGTTTTCGCTTTGTCTGTTTTTTTTCGTAAAAATTAATGTGACAATGTGGATTGTCCGTATTTGTATGATATGAAGATGTCCAAATAACATTATCAGGTTCTAGGTTCATTTTCTTTAAAATTGAATTCATAGATTTTGCAATCAGTTTATCCATGTTCCTTTTATCAATAATTTGATTTTTTACTGCAAAATCATGATCAAAAGAAATTATCATTCCATACAATACAGGTGGTTTGTACTTGTCGCATATCATCTGCATACGTAATGCGTCAATAGGCTTACCACCGTTTGTTATACTGCCCGCACTTCCTAATCGGTAATCTGCATAATTGAATGCTTTGTCTGTTGTTACTAACGTCTTATCGCAGGCTTCATCACGATCACAGTATTCAAAAGCATCAGCTGTATTTACTGTGTTATTTTTTTCTACCGCATTAAGATTTTTGCTTGAGTACTGTGTATGCTGGAACCTATATTTGACGATTATATCTGCCATCGTTTAACTCCATACATCCGAAAAAGCATTATCATCATCCGTAACCTCAACCTCATCCATTTTTTTCTTCACTTCATCTAAATCTTGCTCCGAATCATCTAAATCAATGGAATGTAACCATTCAATAAATTCATCTGATTTCATATAATTCCGAATCAACATTTGAACCGAAACTTTAGATTCTAATAAATCTATCTTCTTTAAATAATCAATAACATGGGAAAAAACGGATTCTTCTAAATCATCACGTGTCGACCAGTACCAGTACATATTTTTTGATTGTAGTGGTTCTTCTTTTCCGGCTCCTCTTGGTGCAACACGAGATGATTCATCCAATCGCAACCTGATTCCTGCACTCGCCAAAATTGTTGGCGACAGTACGATATAACGTGGGATTGCATACTCTAACTCGAATCCATCTTTGCGTACACGTACAATTTCGTTTTCCATTTCCTTATACCACGAATATTGAGAACAGTCAGGCAAATAAACTTTACATGGACCTAGCTTAGAACGATATACAATAATTCCATTTCCATCACTAACATCCATGTTCTGAAGTTCGTCCGGAGTAATCAAAGGTTTTTTCTGGTGCCCAATATTTACACCACTACCAGTGGAAGTAACATTGTTATTAAAATTATTACTGTACGATTCAACCATAATGTCTTCTTCACCAATATTGTCACTGATTGATTTACATACATCATGGTCAGCACTTGAAATAAAATACCACAAGTTACAGTTTGAACGAATGATGTGTGCAATATGATCTCCATACTTTTCATTCATCTGTTCATAATCCTGTAAATATAAATGAAACAGGATATTCCGTGAACGTGCTACAGTCATTTTTCCATCAAAATTTGGAATCTTAGCCATGTTTCCAAACTCGTCCAAAATAAAATGAACTCGTTTTTCCAATTTACAGTCATCCCGTTGATTTGCTTCATAAACGAGTGTTTTATATGCACTTTCAATCATCATCGCTGTTATCGGATTATATCTTTTCTTTTCATCTGGATCCACTATAAACAGTGCGTGTTTTCCATCCTTGAAACTACGAAAATTAAAATCAGATTTACTCATCACCTTCATCAATTTTCGACTAGTGAATGGTCGAATAGATGCAAGAGATGAAGTTATAAATGATCCTCTTGTCTTGTCTGGTGCAGTGGCAATTGTTGCAAAGCTTAATCGAGATACAGATGTTTCATCCAATGACTCCATATATGCGGATAAGACCATCTTTTCTTCTCCATCAATTCTTTTTGTTTTACCAAGTAGAGATATCATTTGCACCAGTGAATAATAATTTTTTTTAGCACGTGCAATGGGAGCAGAAGCTACTTCTAACAACGAAGAAATAATCAATGCTTTTTGTCCATCAATCCATATTGGTTCTGAATTCGAATTTCCGTCAACAATAGATTCAACCTGATCCTGAGCATATTCATCTGCTTCATCCGGATCTTTAATGGCCCAGTCTGTTATATCATCCAATGGATTCCAATGGTCTGAATACTCAGGATTACGGAAATCAATCACATGTACCTTGTAACCTTTCTTTGAAAGGTATAAATGAAAATCATTATACATTTCTTTTTTTGGATCATGGAAAATCATACTTTCACTTGCCATGCTTGCAAGCATGACCAACTGCCGAACAATCTTTCTAGATTTACCAGATCCAGTAGTACCAACGCAGTAATCATGAAATGAATCTGTTTCATATAATAAAGTTTTATCTGAAATCATATGCACAGGAGCACCACCAACATCTAGATGTTGAGTTGTATCAATTGGTGCTTCACCAAAATATTTTTTTTGTTCTTTCAGTGTTCTCCAACGTGCAGTAGCAATCACGTTAGATTGCTCAGGTCGATTTATTTT
>OMDB01000750.1_pt1 | contig 12833 bp, 8 predicted proteins | sample 1645161 | NCBI WGS metagenome assembly OMDB01 (sample SAMEA103958135, study PRJEB25191) | human gut metagenome
AATAATAGCTGCATATTTTCCCGCGGGACGCGTCGCCCCCATTAGAGGTAGCGTTTGAAGTCTGAGTCCGTTCGCATGTTTACGCTTTACCGGGCAGCAATAACAAAAAAACTCCACAACCTTGCGGGGTTGCGGAGCCTGTTCTTTTTATTTCGTGATATCCCTTGAAGACACCAGAAATGTGTGTGTGAACGTAATTTAGTCGTTCTTGAGCGCAGTGCGCTTTTCCTTGATACGAGCCTTCTTGCCGGTGAGGGCACGGAGGTAGTACAACTTGGCACGACGTACTTTACCAATCTTATTCACCTCGATGCTTTCGATGTTCGGTGATTCGATGGGGAAGATACGTTCAACACCTACAGTACCAGACATCTTGCGCACTGTGAAACGCTTCTTGTCCTGGTGACCGTTGATTTTGATAACAACACCGCGATACAACTGGATACGCTCCTTGTTACCTTCGACGATTTTGTATGCTACTGTTACAGTGTCACCTGCCTTGAACTTGGGGAACTGCTTGCCGGTAGCAAAAGCTTCTTCAGCAATCTTAATTAAATCTGCCATTTCTTTGATGGGTAATTAAATGTATTGTTGTCCGTCCCGACCCAGCTTAACGGGGAACTCTGCATCCCGACAGCGGCTTGGTGGAAAAGCGGTGCAAATTTACGACTTTTTATGCGCTCAGCAATGCTTTGAGGCAAAAAATGTGCTCGAAATTATTGATTTCCAATAAAGCCAGCGCTTAATGTGGCAATGTGCTAAATTGCTAATGGGCTAACGCCGTAGCGGGGGGTGTTAGTTGCTTGGCGCGTTAGCCGCTAACGCGGGAAACAGAAGGACATAAGGACATAAGAACAGAAGATATAACGTTTATGTTCCCGCGGTAAGTGGCTAATACACGCAAAGCCTTCTGTTCTTATGTCCTTATGTATTCCTCGTTAGCGGCTAACAAGCAACGCTACGGCGTCAGCCCGCTATAATTGATTTGGGGGGCGCATTGGCGAAGCCAGGAAAGGCCCTTTTGCGTGTTCCGAAATGCCACGATGTTGGCGCGAGCGGCAAAAAACAACAAGTTAACTTTGCATGATTAACAGAAAAGAGTAAATTTGCCATGCCTTGCACAAGGTATGCACATCGTTTGCAAGGCACAAAAAGCTGAGTAATAACAATCTTAACAACATACAGAAAGAGAAATATATGAGTCTGAAAATTGTTGTGCTTGCCAAGCAAGTACCCGACACCCGCAATGTGGGCAAGGACGCGATGACTCCCGAGGGCACAGTCAACCGTGCCGCTCTGCCTGCCATCTTTAATCCTGAAGATCTCAACGCTCTTGAGCAGGCCCTGCGCCTGAAGGAGCAGAACCCCGGTTCGACAGTACATATTCTGACTATGGGCCCTCCGCGTGCCACTGAGGTCATTCGCGAAGGTCTTTACCGCGGCGCCGACGGTGGCTATTTGCTCACCGACCGTGCTTTTGCCGGTGCCGACACGCTGGCCACGAGCTATGCACTGGCACAGGCCATCAAGAAGATTGGTGTGCCCGACATCGTGCTGGGCGGCCGCCAGGCCATTGACGGCGACACCGCACAAGTAGGCCCGCAGGTGGCCCAGAAACTTGACCTCAACCAGGTGACCTACGTCACAAGTGTGGACGAGGTGAAGGACGGCAAGGTGGTGGTAACACGCCACATTGACGGTGGCATAGAGCGTGTGGAAGCACCGATGCCCATTTTGCTGACCGTTAACGGCAACGCGGCGCCCTGCCGTCCGCGCAATGCCAAACTGGTGATGAAATACAAACGTGCTTCTGCCCCCATGGAGCGCCCCGCCGAAGGACTGCCTTATGCCGAGGAGTATGACAAGAAGCCTTATCTGACCATTGCCCAATGGAGTGTGGCCGATGTAGACGGCGACCTTGCCCAATGCGGTCTGGCCGGCTCACCCACCAAGGTGAAAGCCGTGCAGAACATCGTGTTCAAGGCCAAGGAAAGCAAGCGCCTCACTGGCAGCGATGCCGATGTGGAGAGTTTAGTAAAAGAATTGTTGGACAGCCACACTATTGGATAAAGCACTATGAATAACGTATTTGTATATTGCGAAATAGATAAGACCACGGTTGAGGAAGTGTCTTTCGAACTCCTGACCAAGGGTCGCAAACTTGCCAACGAGCTGGGTGTGCAGCTCGAGGCCGTAGTGGCTGGCACTGGCATTAAGGGACACGTTGAAAAGGATATCCTGTCATACGGCGTGGACAAGTTGCACGTGTTTGATGCCGAAGGACTATTTCCCTACACCTCAAAGCCTCACACAAGCATTTTGGTCAACCTGTTCAAGCAGGAGAAACCGCAAATCTGCCTGATGGGGGCCACGGTCATTGGCCGCGACCTCGGTCCGCGCGTGTCATCATCGCTCACCAGCGGACTTACCGCCGACTGTACGGCACTCGAGATTGGCGATTTTGACGACAAGAAGAACAAGAAGCACTACGACAACTTGCTCTACCAAATTCGTCCGGCCTTTGGTGGCAACATTGTGGCCACCATCGTTAATCCCGACCACCGTCCCCAAATGGCCACCGTGCGCTCTGGCGTGATGAAGGCCGAGAAGGTGGCCGAATACTACAATGGCGAGATTGTGTATGAAGACGTGGCTAAATTCGTGCCCGAGACAGACTACGTGGTCAAGGTGATTGAACGCCATGTGGAGAAGGCCAAGAACAACTTGAAGGGTGCGCCCATCATTGTGGCCGGCGGCTACGGTGTAGGCTCAAAAGAGGGCTTTGACTTGTTGCGCAAGTTGGCAGAGGAACTCCACGGCGAGGTTGGTGCCAGCCGTGCAGCCGTTGATGCCGGCTACTGCGAGCACGACCTGCAAATTGGCCAGACGGGTGTGACCGTCCGTCCCAAGGTGTACATTGCCTGCGGCATAAGCGGTGCCATTCAGCACGTGGCCGGCATGAAGGAGAGCGGCATCATCATCTCTATCAACACCGACCCCGAGGCCCCCATCAACCAAATAGCCGACTACATCATCACAGGCTCGGTTGAAGAAGTTGTACCTAAACTTATCAAGTATTACAAGAGTAACAGCAAGTAAAACAATGGCAAATAATTATACTGACCACGCAGAACTGCGCTTTGAGCTTAACCACCCGCTCATGAAGCGTATCGTGGAACTTAAAGAGCGCAACTTCCGCGACAAGGACGAATATGACTATGCGCCGCTCGACTTCGACGACGCGATGGACAACTACGACCGCGTGCTCGACATCACCGGCGAACTGGCCGGCACTACCATTGCCGACAATGCTGAGGGCGTAGACCTTGAAGGGCCTCATCACGAGGGTGACCGTGTACATTACGCCAGCGGCACAGCTGCCAATCTTGACGCCATGGTCAAGGCTGGCCTCAACGGCATGACCATGCCACGCCGCTTTGGCGGTCTTAACTTCCCCATCACGCCCTACACCATGTGTGCCGAGCTGGTGGCTGCAAGCGATGCCGGATTTGGCAACATCTGGAGTTTGCAGGATTGTATTGAGACACTTTACGAGTTTGGCAACGAGGACCAGCACAGCCGTTTCATTCCGCGCATCTGCGCAGGCGAAACCATGTCGATGGACCTTACCGAGCCCGACGCCGGTTCGGACCTTCAGCACGTGATGCTCAAGGCCACTTACTCTGAGGAGGAGGGCTGCTGGCTGCTCAATGGCGTAAAGCGCTTTATTACCAATGGCGATGCCGACCTTCACCTGGTGCTGGCCCGTTCTGAGGAGGGCACTACCGACGGCCGTGGCCTGTCAATGTTCATCTACGACAAGAACGAAGGCGGTGTGAACGTGCGCCGCATCGAAAACAAGCTCGGCATTCATGGCAGCCCCACCTGCGAGCTGGTGTACAAAAATGCCAAGGCCGAACTCTGCGGCGACCGCAAGTTGGGCCTCATCAAGTATGTGATGGCACTGATGAACGGTGCCCGCCTGGGCATTGCGGCACAGAGCGTGGGCATATCGCAGGCTGCCTACAACGAAGGTTTGGCATACGCCCGCGACCGCGAGCAGTTTGGCAAGGCCATTATCAACTTCCCGGCCGTTTACGACATGCTGGCGCTCATGAAGGCCAAGCTCGACGCCGGCCGTGCCCTGCTCTATCAGTGCTCGCGCTATGTAGACATATACAAGGCTCTCGACGACATTGCCCGCGAGCGCAAACTCGAGCCCGAGGAGCGCAAGGAGCAAAAGAAGTATGCCAAACTGGCCGACTCACTCACCCCGCTGGCCAAGGGCATGAACTCGGAGTACTGCAACCAGAACACCTACGACGCCATTCAAATTCACGGCGGTTCGGGCTTTATGATGGAGTATCCCATTCAGCGCTACTACCGCGACGCCCGCATCACCTCTATCTACGAGGGCACCACGCAGCTGCAAGTGGTGGCAGCCATACGCTATGTGACCAATGGCTCGTACCTGGCACAGATGCGTGAGTTTGAGCAGGCCGAAGTGAGCGAGGAATTGAAGGGCATACAGGCACGTGCCAAGGCTATGGCCGACAAGTTTGAGGAGGCTGTGGCCCACGTGAAGGAAGCGGCCGACCAACCCTTCCACGACCTTTGCGCCCGTCACCTTGTGGAGATGGCTGCCGATGTCATCATGCTCCACTTGTTGCTGCACAACGCCACTGCCAATGCCGACATGTTTGGCAAGAGCGTGCGTGTGTATGCCAACTTTGTAGAGGCTGAAATTGCCAAGCACCACACCTTTGTAATGAACCTCACCCCTGCCGACATCAACGACTACGTGCAGGCATAAGCCACGACACTAAAGCTGGGGGTGTTCCTATTAACATTGGTTTGAACACCAACACATATCACGTTTGCATTGCAGCACGAGCTACAATGCAAACGTGTTTTATATTACGGTCAACCCGTTAATTCATCACCTATCACATTATCCAACCCTACATACACCATGCACTTTCCAAACATTAGAACCATTATGGCATACTTATTGCCTTGCGGCCCTGCCGTGTTCGACGTATGCCGATAACTACCTGAAAGTAAGAGTCAAACAATGCGGCACATTATCTGCACGCGTAAAGGAAGCCAAATTGCAACGCAAACAAGGTCTGCGCATTGAAGGCACGCTCAATAACGCCGACCTTGCCTACCTGCGAAAACTCTGTGGACGCGACACGGCGGGCAACGCTGTGCCTGCCGTCACACATCAGTTAGACTTGCAACAGGTCACTTTTGCCACAGGAGGAAAGCCCTTCTTGACAAAAGACAACACGAGCTATGCCATCACCTCGGCGCATGCCATACCCGCAGGCTTGTTTGACGAGTGCCCCATTGACTCCGTCTTACTACCGGCCCTTACCGACAGCATCGGCACAAGAGCCTTTGCCAACACCCATATACGCACTGTCAAACTACCCGACTACGTGGTTCTGGCCAAAGATGCCTATAAGCTGAACATGAAGCTCACCACCGTATATACGGGCAAATGCCACAATGTCAGCACCGATGTGCTTAACCGAGCCTTTGCCTATTGCAATAATTTGTCACACGTCGAAGTGTCTGATGTTGACCGCGTGCCATCATACACATTTGTGGGTTGGCCGAGTTTGCGCACAGTAAACTTTAACGGTATCACAGGCTTTGTAGCCCCTTACACTTTCAGCCAATGTCCCGAACTGCAAAGCATTCACTTTAACCGCATCACGCTGTCAATTGACGGGCCCGCCATTGCCGCAAAGTGTGACAAGCTGCACGACATCACGTTCAACGGCTTTTGTCTTTCGGCACAATGTACGCAGCCCGAGGCGTGCCAAGCATTTACCCATTACACCAACAACGCGCTGATTATTAACACGCTCGACGATGATTGGCTGGCCAATGCCGATAGTACCCAGCGCGCAAACTACAAACTGTGGCCCGAAACCTACGCAAGCATTATGCAATGGGGCAAACGCATGCTACAAGTGGATAACCCTATAATAGCAGGTCAGGCATATTCGATCATACATACAATGCACATATTGGCCAAGATACATAATTTTGAACCATACAAAGATGCCACAGACTCACTGGCGCAAGCCCTTGACAACAGACAGACAGCCATCTATCGCCAAGAGTTAATTGATGCCGGCGCATACGATCAAACCCATACTGACCTGCCCGCATTTGTCTATGACACACCTACCGACAGTCTGTTACAACGCACACGCCGTCTGCTCAAGGTTGACAGCATAGCAGGCCAAGGCAGCGACATCGACCGCATGAAGCGCATCATGACCTGGCTGCACGACCACATAAGGCACAACGGCAGCAGCGATTGGCCGAAATGTGCCTACAATGCGCCCGACCTTTATGCGCTGGCTCAAAGCGAGAAGCGCAGTTACAACTGCCGGTTCATGGCCATCATGCTCTGCGAAATGTACCAGTCGGTAGGCATTCCAGCACGTTACCTCGTTTGTGTGCCCAAGAACTATACCGAGGATAGCGACTGCCATGTCATCTGTGTGGCATGGAGCGACTCTCTGCAAAAATGGGTGTGGATGGACCCTACTTGGGACGCTTATGTCATGGACGAGAACGGGTTGTTGCTGCACCCCGGCGAGGTGCGTGAAAGGCTTGTCAAGGGCAGTCCGCTCTTTATCAACGACTATGCCAACTGGAACCACGAGAACAAAACAAACGTTGACGAATACCTGCGCCAATACATGTGCAAGAACCTTTACTACATTAACACGCCCCTGCGCTTTGGCGCCAACAACGAGGGAAAGGCCTGTCGCTGGCAACCGCAATATATCACGCTCAAGGGTGTCAATGCTCCCGGTTACTCTGGCTATAACACTACCAATGCCGACTATTTTTGGCAATCGCCACGCTGACGCGGCACAATAGCTCACGGATCGCACCGATTGCACGGATTTTTTCGCTCGTGCAACGTGCTCTAACACCACGGAGATAACGGATTTGACGGATTTTGTGAGCATTGCATGCTCACTTCGCCATTAGCTCGTCGCTGCAACCAGGTCCCTTACTACATAATCTGTGCTAACGTATTTCGCCACGGGTACGTTACGGGCCAATAGCGAAGTGAGCATGCAATGCTCACAAAATCCGTCAATTCCGTCATCTCCGTGGTGCCAAAGCACGTTACGAAAAAAATCCGTGCGATCGGTGCGATCCGTGAGCATAATATCAGAATAGTTTTACCGGACGGCAAAAGCTTTTTATCTGTTATAATCCGCCAAAGCACCAACGCCTGAATTTGCGTTTGGGAGCTTTGCATCGCCCAAATACTTCACCTTGTACCTTAAATACTCCTTCGAAACGCACTAATTTAACGCAGTTAACATATATTTACCCCCCCCGTTTGGTCTTTTTGTAATTGAGTGATACTTTTGCAACGGCATATACTACATAATTGTCAACATATAACGCACATTTGCATAAAAGCGTACATAACACAACAATTATAAACAAAACTCAAAAATAAGCACATGAAACATTTATTATCTCTTGCCACGACCCTCATGTTGTGGCTTGTAGCCGTGGCTGCGTGGGCCGATGGCGTGACGGTGGCTCAGTCGTATACGCCGTATGCCGACATAACCGATGGCTTTTACCTCCTCAAAACCCGCATCAAGGGTACAAACGGATACATTTACCGCAGGTCTGGTGACAATGGCCGTCCTATGAGGCAGAAGGCTGAGGCCAACATGGATCTGACCAACATAGACCTCGCATACGTGTGGTATGTAACTAACGTAGATGGTAATCTTGTCATACAGAATGCCTCGACGGGCGAGTATTTTCCTGCACTTAATGGCCAAGGAAACAATTTTAATAACATCAGCACAACTTCGAGCAATGCTGCCATGCTCACAGCGCAATCTTTCACACCTTATACCAACAGCCTCGATGGTGGTGTGTTGCTTTATCAAGTAAATTACGCTACAAAGTATTTCATTCATGCCAATACGCCAACTAATGATGAACACAACCTCTCATATTGGGAAGGCGGCACAGCTGGCGAAAGTAGTAGCGTGGTGCAGTTCGCCTTTTACAAGTTGAGCGGCACAATATCTGAGGAGCACATTACCAAAACATACGCTGCAGCGGTTAAGGTGAAAAATGCTGACAATCAGGTCACAGCTACTTCATACTATCCTAAAAAGGTGGGCGAAACTATTGAGCACAACTCCACGAATGTCCCTCATTCGTATTATTGCAATGCAATCTCTTCTCAAACGTTTAGTGTAACAGAAACGCAAAAGACATTTGAGGTGTCATCAACTAACTCGTCCACCCCTCCCGTCACCCTTTCCACTCCCGACAATCCCACATGGTACAAGCTCAAGTTGCGCAACAACGATGGAAACTATGTGGTATATTTCAATGACGGCGGTGTTAAAACAGGTGGGGGCAATGACCACAACTCGCATTACGGCGCATCAGCCCAAACCACCTATCAGGCGCTCAATGGTGCCTATTGGGCCTTTGTAGAGAGCGGCTATGGCGTAAAACTCTACAACCGTGCAGCCAAAAAGTACGTCACTGTCACAGGTAAGGACGCCAATGCTACCATGACCGATCAGGGTACAACCTTTTATATGCAAACAAGCTCGGCTGGCGGCGCCGATTTCAGCTTGCAGTATGAAAATACTTGGGGCTACCTTGGTGACCATCAAGGTGGCCACCTCGGCACATGGAGCCACAGTGATGCGTCAGGCGCACAGAACGATGGTGGTTCGGGCTACAAGGTGATAGCAGTTGACGAGTCGGACATACAGTTGGCTAAAACCTATGCAAGCACGATTTCCAATGCAAGTGATGCAGATGGCCTGGTGCAGTATAATGCAGAATATTATAAAGTTGCCTCTGCCACCACGCTCGACCAGCTTGACGCGGCTTATCAGTCGTACCAGACGGACAAAGACTTCAGCGATTTCACTGGCTATTACCGCGTGCGCAACGTCAACACTGAGGTTAACCGCTACCTTTCGTCTGAAAATATTCAGGTGTCAACCAACGGCTCTCTGCTCGAAAAATGGCAGGCTGACTCTAAAATGGACCGCAATATCACACGAACCACTGATACCGACAATTTTGGTTCGCAGCTCTGGCAACTTACCCGCAATGCCGATGGCACTTACTCTTTGGTTAATGCCAACACCGGGCGCGAAGCGGGCTATATCACGTCAGACGCCAGCCAGCTTCAGATGGTAGTAAACATTGGCAATGGCAACGGGCATTACACATTCAAACCATACACCGAAGGCACTACCTTTGACGGCTACGATGCCAAATCCATGTTTTTGATGGTTGACAGCGAGGGCAACCATGCAAGTGCTGCCTCTGACAACGACCATGTAGTGGCCAACAACAACCAGTATACAAACAAGTCAAACTATTGGCAACTTGTCAAGGTTACCTCGGTGCCCGTTACTATCAAGAGCGTAGGCTGGGCTTCGGTGGCTTTCCCCTTTGCCGTGCAAGTACCAGCCGAGAGCGGTGTCAAGGCATACTTTGCTGAGTCGGCCGACGATACGCGCATGATGCTCTCCGAAATAACCGACGGCATCATTCCTGCCAACACGGGTGTGCTCTTGACTAAGGACGGTGGTTGCACGGTCAATCTGCCAATTGTTACTACCACAACTACCTATCCCGACAACAAACTGGCCTGTGCCACTGCAGAGCGCGATGGCTATGCCAGCAAGGCTAACTATATGCTCTCTGCCAAAACTGGCACTGTGGGTTTCTTGCCTTCAACCATGACGTTGGTGCCGGCTAACAAGGCTTTCTTGCCAGCAGCTAACATCACTTCGGGTTCGGGCCAGGCACAGATGCTCAGCTTCTACATCGGTGGTACTGTTACTGGCATCAATGCTGCAACTGCCGACGCACAGAATGGCAATGACGTATATTACGACCTCAACGGACGCCGCGTGCTTTACCCCGCTCACGGCATCTATGTTACAGGCAATGGCAAAAAGGTATTCATCAAATAAAGATAGCAACAATGAAACATACATACATGGCCCCCAAGGCCACCACAATCACGTTCTTCTCCGAAGAGAGTCTGATGGTAACACAGAGTAGTCTCGGCATTGGCGGACAAAATGGTGCGACAGTCGACACCAAGGGTGATGTCCTCTCTAACAAACGACAGCACCCCATCTGGGGTGAGCAACACAATGGCATGTGGGACAACATGAGCAAATAGACTCTAATATATAGTGCATAATAATAGCGGCAGTGCTCTTCTGGTCAGAAGAACACTGCCGCTGTTATTATATAGATATTCGGTAATCACATCTGTCCGCTCGTGCGCAGATACTTTTCCATCACCATCACTTGTATCATCTCCTCGCGTTCGGCGTCCCAAAACTGCCGCACATACGCATGGGCGTTGTCAATGATGGCTTGTGCCTCGTCGGGGTGTGATATGTAGTACTGAAGTTTCTCTTCGAGGTCTGAAAAGTCCTCCTTCACTTCCACATAGTGATAGCCGGGGCGTAATGTGTCCTCCATAAACCACGTTTCGCACGTGGGGCGTGTCATCACCGCCAGCGAGTTCGACGACATTACCCACTTCAGGTTCGATGCTACGTCGTTGCCCTCAAGCGCCATGATAAATTTGTAGTCAAGGTGTTCGGCTATGGTCTTTTTCGTTGTCATCCACTCCTCGGGGCAACCCTCGTTGCGCCCTACCACACCGCAGTCGCACAGCGGCGAACCAAAAAACTTTTCGAGAAAAGCAGTGCGCAGACGGCTCTGGCGTATCTTGCCCCTGAATATGGCACAATCGCGTTTGGCAGCAAACGGCTTGGTGTCGTGCACATACATGAAGTGGCGCAACTTGTCAAGTTTCAGCACCACCGAGTTGGCATTGTCGTCATTTATCAGTCGGCTTTTCACCACCGTGGGTTTCTCGGGCGTAAAGTACACGTCGCCCGGACAAAAGTTCCAGCGCAGTCCCTTGTCAAACCAACGTGTCACATCATGTTGGTCGAAGTAGTAGGCCGTGTGAAACAGTTTGCGCCCGTAGTCGCCCAGCGCCCCCGTATACATCAGCCAGCTGCGGTCGCGCTGCACACTGTCCTCTGTTGACATTTGCCAGGGCGCATTGATGCGGCAGTAGTAATCTACTCTGCGGCACATCTCGTCGTAGTCTGCCCGTTGGCGGGCCTTGGCTAATAAATGTGCACGTCGATGCCGGTACCATGCATCGGGCACCGCCAGTCCTAACGTTTTCTGAGCAAACCACAAGGCTTTGATAGGTTTGCCACTGCGCAGTTTGTATATAATGTTGTCGCTCATCAGTCTTTTATGTATTCAATAGTCGGATTAAAATGCAGTCCGTCAAGGCAGCCTTTTATCACAGCTTTCTTAAACTCGGCAATATGGCTCTGGTCGTCGCGGCGCTTGAGACGATGTATGTACAGACGATATTTGTTAAGCACCGAGATGTAAAACTTCAGTTTGTTAGTTGAACGACGCTTCAAGTAGCACGTGTTGCGCACTTGGTAATAAAAGCGTCCTGCCATTTCGTTAGGTGCCTTATCTATTGAAGGGAAATAATTCTGACGCGTTTTGTGATACACCTGGCTTGCGGGCACAAAGTAGCATTCATAGCCCACGCGTTTAATGCGGTCGGTATATTCAATGTCGTCACACCAAATAAAGAACTCCTTGATGGGCAGCCCCACTCTACGCACCGCATCACTGCTCACCATTACCGACACAAACGAGCACAATTTGCATGCAAAGCACGTTTCGCCGCCCACTGTCAGGACTTCTGCTCCGCCAAAGGGCTTTTCTACCAGTGCCGGCTTGTTCATGGCGTGCAGTGTGCCATCGGTCCATAGCACCTTGCTGCACACAAATCCTGTTTTATCATCAGCCGCTGCCACTTTGGCAAGCAGTTTCAGCGCATCAGGTTGTGGCATGGTGTCATCGTCCATCAGCCACACAAAGTCGCAGCCGGCTTCCACGGCCAGCTTCGTGCCAAGTGCAAAACCGCCAGCTCCGCCAATGTTGCGTTCGGTGCGTACCACATGCAGTTTTGAGTCACCTTTCAGTGAGTCGAGCCATTCCTTTGTGCCGTCAGTCGAGCAGTTGTCAATAATCCAAAGTTCTGTCGGCGGCAGCGTCTGTGCCTTCAGAGCCTGCACGCATTCTTTGAGCAAAGCCAAGCGGTTGTATGTTACAACCACGCAATTTATCTTCATATTATATATTATATACGTGTAAACAGATTGACAGATTAACGGGTTAACAAGTATGTTTACTTGTATTCTTTGCCGAACCGTAGCCTATCTTATGCAAAGATAGTGCAAGGTGAGAGCAGAACACCAAACTTGTTTGAGTGTTTTACCGAACCGTAGCCTATCTTATGCAAAGATAGTGCAAACCGAGCGAAGAAAGTCAAGCTTGCTTGAACTTTCTTCCGAGGTGCCGCCTGTCTTATTCAAAGATAGTGCAAACTACACAAGAGAGGCATCGCCATCTCGTAACCGCCTTCCCCTCGGCGTCAGCCCTTATGTCTCTTGAGGCCACCCGGACGCCAGTCCGTGGCCGCCAGCCGCGCAGCGGCCTTATGTGTATCTTATGTAAACTTATGTATCTTATGTTTTCCGCGCTAAGCGGCAAGCACAAACGTCATATCTTATGTCCTTATGTTCTTCTGTTTCCCGCGTTAGCGGCTGCCCAGCCCCGCTACGGCGTCAGCCCTTATGTCTCTTGAGGCCACCCGGACGATAGTCCGTGGCCGTCCGCCGCGCAGCGGCCTTATGTGTATCTTATGAAAACTTATG
>OMDB01000759.1_pt1 | contig 12734 bp, 8 predicted proteins | sample 1645161 | NCBI WGS metagenome assembly OMDB01 (sample SAMEA103958135, study PRJEB25191) | human gut metagenome
AGAATAAACATAGCATCCGGTTCTTCTGCAAACTCGGGACATAAAGCTAATGGCATTCCTGCCTTATCGGTTAAAGCAGGAGTACTACCAGTTGTGTCAAAACATAATCCACAAATAGAAGCAATCTCTTCTTCCTTCAAATCTGATAAGGCTATATGTACAGCCTCTATCATGGATTCAATATAATCCAATGGATGTTGGCGATAACGTAGCCATTTCACGGCCAGTATATGTATCCACTACCAGTGCACGACAAGAATCCGTACCAAAATCAAGACCAATAACGTATTTCTTGTTTGATTCCATACTCTAAAGCATTATTTGGTTGTTAACTCTTGTTTTCTTGCAATGAAAAACCCATAATAGGCAATCACTGCAAAAGCAACGGCCGGTACAACATATGCAGCCATAATACTACCCGTCTGGTCGGAGACAATACCCTGAATTTGGGTCAGAACGGCAGCACCGGCAATAGCCATTACCATGAATGAACCTCCAATCTTAGTGTCATCCCCCAAACCTGTAAGACCAAAACCATAAATGGTCGGGAACATCAATGACATACAACCAGAAATGCCCATCAGGCAATAGACGCCGAAACTGCCCTTGCCGAACATGGCACCCAAACAACACATTACAGCAAGAAGCGCAAGTCCTATCAAGAGTTTATAAGCTTTCACATATTTCATCATGGCAGTACATACGAATCTCATTACTACAAAGAGAATAAGTGACATGATATAGTAAGTAGCTGCAGCCTGTTCTGCCGTACGTGGCAGCAAATCATTCAATCCAAGCCATTCACAACAATTATAGAATGCGGCAGCTACCGGTTCCACTCCCCGTAATGCATTTACAACAGCATCTGCAGAAGCAGAATCTCCTAAAGAAGCCAATACACCGTCAAAATTCAGCTGTACCATAGCATAACGGATCACGAATGACCATACGGCTATCTGTGCACCAATATTGAAAAATTGTGCTATTACACCCCATACATAATTCTTATTCTTTATAAGACGACGAAGAGTGGCACCAAACTCTATTTTTTCACCTTTTTCACTAAGATTAGGCATTTTGGTAAGCCGAATAGCAAGTAAGAGCACCAACATCACCAGACCAAGTACCACATAAGCAGTAGTAACAGCATTCAATTCCTGCCCCTGGATGGCGGCCAGCTCCTCAGCCGGAAGTTGGGCACGCTCTGTCGCTGTCATTCCATTCAGTTGTGAGAGGATGAAAATCTGACTGATCACCACTCCCGTAATCGCTCCGAACGGATTGAAGGCCTGAGACAGATTCAAACGGCGTGTCGCGGTACTTTCAGGACCGATTGCCAATACATAAGAATTAGTAGACGTCTCCAGAACTGAAAGTCCGGCAAAGAGAACAAAGATTGCCAGCAGATACATAAAGAAGCTGAAATCAACATTCACTCCCGAGCTAAGCATGGCAGGATAGAACAGTAAAGCCCCAAATGCATATAGACCAAGCCCCAGCATCACGCCTGATTTATAAGTGTATTTCTTGATAAACAAGGCACCGGGAACAGCACAACATCCATATCCCAACAAATAGCACACTACCTGTATCCAAGCTGTTTTTGAATCACTCATACTCATGATGCGCTTGAAAGCTGCAAGCATAGTATCTGTCAGATTATTCGGCACAGCCCAGGCAAAGAAAAGAGTAGTGAGCAGAATGAATGGGAAGAGGATTCCTTTCGGTATTATTTTATTTGATTCCATACGAATTCTCCATTATATAGTTACCCTATTGAAACTTTGTTTTTATTACATTCAAATCTGCTCCAAATAAATCTTGCACGATAGGAACCAATTGTTCATCCTTACCTTGTACATGAATCACCTTTTGCGTATGGACCAATGAGGCACCGGGAGCCAGCTCCGCACCAGGAGAAGACGTTTCAATTTCATAGAAAGGTCCCATTATAGAACCGTCTTCTACCGGACCGTCATTATAAGAGTTGATTACATCGCCGGCAAACGGATCTTCCTGAGGTCCCCATTGGCCATTTACGTAGACTGAAGGAGTTTCGGGAAGACTACACCACAGGATTGTGAGTACGCCTTTCGATGAATCATAACTTCCGCAAATATCCGTTGCCCGTGAAGCCGGCAATCCCAGCTTGGAACGATAGAGCCCGTCAATCTTGAAATAGATAATACCATTTTCCTTTATCAGCCTATCCGCCGGTATCTTACCGAAATATTCATCATTCACAATTGTTCCTTCCGCATCTTGCTTATAAGGAATGAATACAGTAGTGGTCGGTGTAGGATTAAAACAGCCGAGCATCCACACAGATACAAGACCACCCTCTTTTGTCCATGCCTTGTCACCTGTATTGGTAATCTTATTCTCACTCTTGTAAGCTACAATTTTCATATCATTTGTAAGCTGGATATTAAAATCGGCAGCCACTTCACCAGCATCCATCAACGATACAGTACGGTCAATATTCATATCAAAAGTAGTACCGGAAGCATTTGTCAAACGAGTATCTTTCACAAAACGGATACTACTGTTGTCTTGCGACTTTATGTCAAAAGCTTCAGTATCAAGTACCGGAGGAACTATCCAATTATCATAAACCTGCTCTTGTCCTTCCTTAAAATAAAGTGAGAACGGACCACCTTCCGGACCAAGCCAGAAGCGTTCCTCACCTCCTACCGGATTAAATTGAGAACTGACTTTGCCTTCATTTATGAAACGATAATTAATCCAGCCGTAACTATCACCTTCATCGCCGGAAGCAGAAGTAGTCATTACACGGCCTTGCCATGCAGGAATAACCATCACTTTAGAATTCCCATCAGCAGATACCAATTCAGTATATTCAATGCCGTGGTCCTTTAAGAACTGGGCATCATAAGCATAACTTCCCATCTTGATTTCTTTTTGTCCGCCGCATGATACAAGTATTGCAGTTGCACCTACCAGCAGAGTGTTTTTCAGTTTGGTTGATTTCAACATAACGCCTGTTTCCTTTATTTATAGAGAGGTCCATAATTCTTGCAAGCTCTATAGTCACTGCCTTCCATATCCTCGCCAAAAGCGGTCCATGCACTGGGACGGAAAATATTTTCCTCAGAAACATTGTGCATGCATACCGGGATACGAAGCATGGAAGCCAGAGTAATCAAGTCAGCACCGATATGACCATAACTGATAGCGCCATGATTAGCCCCCCAGTTATTCATAACAGTATATACATCACGGAAATACCCCTTACCTGTCAGACGTGGAGCGAAGAAAGTGGAAGGCCATGTACGGTCAGTACGTTCATTGATAGCCTTGAAAACATCCTTATCCAAATTTACTGTCCAGCCTTCGGCAATCTGCAATACCGGACCTTGACCTTTTACGAGATTCAAACGGCACATTGTTACCGGCATTTCACCACGAGTCAGGAACTGGGAAGAATAACCACCGCCACGCATATATTCGCGACTGGCCGGATGCCACTTGGTTACAGAAAGACAAGCTTCTACTTCCTCTTCCGTAATTTCCCAGAAAGGCTTCATTACCGGTTTATTGTCACGTGTCTGACAGCCTGTTCCATCAAGCGTACAAGAGCCGGAGTTGATCAGGTGAATGAAACCGTTTGCCGCCTTACCTTCCAATTTCTTACCCGTTACCCGTTCTATGGCATTCGGACTCCAATAAGTACGCACATCCGCAAATATCTGTGCAGTATTGGTCAATAGATGATTGAAGAGCATTGAAGTACAATTCAACGTATCATTTTCCGTAGCGAAAGTAAATGCTTCACGGATACCGTTCCAATCGAAAGAAGTATTCAGTATAGCTTCTGAAAAATCACCGTCAGGCTTATAATCCGTCCACTGGCGCTGTCCCTGGAAACCCGCAGCAATCGCATTGTGTCCCATTGACTCTTCCTTGAACCCCATTTCAGCCAATTTGGGATTGCCAATCATCATATCACGGAAAATAAGAGTCATTTTTACCACGTATTCCCAACGGGCATCTTTCTCTTCACGGGAATATACCAGATGTTCCGGATTAAAGTCTGTCCCTTCATTACTCTTGCAATACTTTTCTGTCCATGCCATGGCACGTGCGAACTCTTCATGGTCATAAATGCCCAACTGGACACGACGTTCTATCTCACTGGCATCCACATACTCATTACGCATGCCCAAATACTCTTGGAAGAAATCAGGATTGGGAATAGAGCCTGCAATGCCCATGGATACACTGCCGATTGAAAGATAGGATTTCCCCTTCATTGTAGCCACAGCTATACCTGCACGGGCAAAACGCAACAATTTTTCCTGTACATCTTCCGGTATCTCCATATTGGTCACCTCCTGTACATCACGTCCGTAAATGCCAAAAGTAGGCAATCCCTTCTGTGTATGGCTTGCCAATGCTGAAGCCAGGTAAACCGCACCCGGACGTTCTGTACCATTAAAGCCCCAGATGGCTTTTGGCATTTCTCCGTCCATATCAATAGTTTCGAATCCATAACACCAGCAAGGAGTTACAGAAAGTACAACACCGACTCCACTATTACGGAATTTTTCAGCCGCCATGGCAGCTTCAGCCACTCCACCAATAGTTGTATCTGCAATGACGCACTCTACGGAAGTGCCGTCACTATGACGTAAGACAGAAGAATAAAGCTCGGCCACTTTATGGGCCATGGCCATAGTCATATCCTCCAATGACTCACGGATACCTCCACGACGACCGTCAATAATAGGTCTGATACCAATTTTCGGCTTTCCACCGATTAATCTTGAATTTCTCATGGTTCAACTGATTTTATTGAGATTAATATAAAAATTAACTAAATCGATTAAGCTATCATGTAAAAAAAACAGCTCTCCTAAGGAGCCATTTCAATAAATTCTCCCTCGGCAAGCACAGACTGCACTGTATTACCGTTAATAATGATATCTATCAGTATTTCAAGTGCTTTCTGTACTAAAACATCTATAGGCTGCTGAATATAGGATATAGGGGCATCAAAAAAGTCAAATACCGGATTACCGTCAAAACCCACTAAACCTATTTTACCAATAATTCCCTCTCCCATGTCCTTTATTGTATATAAACAAGCCAATGAAATCATGTTGGTGGCAAAAAGAAAAGCGTCTACACCGCCATCAATCATTTTAGGCAACAAACGGTCTGCGGACTTTCTGGGAGCATCCTGCCTCAAAAAGACCACGTTAGCCAAGTTTCTCTTACCGGCTTCATCCATAGCCTTTTTATAACCACGGATACGCTCTTTCATATGGATAAGGTTGACATCATAAGCCACCATACAAGGAGCGTTATAGCCTGCATTCAAAAGATGTTTGGTTGATATATAGGAAGCATTGAAGTTATTCAACGCCACATAGCTGACATTGATTTCCGGAAAATAGCGGTCGAACAAAACAATAGGGATATTATTGTTCACAAGTGAAGCGATGGATTTCTCAGAATTGTCACAAGGAACAATGATGAGTCCATCTACCCCTTTATTAATAAGGTTACTAACAACACGGGTCATCTTATCCTTATCCTCATCTGAACTTCCAAAAAGTACGGTATATCCCCGTTTGGTTGCCTCATCTTCCAATACACGCGCTAATTGAGAAAAAAATGGGTTGGAAATATCAGAAACCACTAATCCTATTGTTTTTGTTTTGCCACTACGAAGACTTTTGGCCGCAAGATTAGGCTGGTAGTTCATTTCATTGGCAATTTTCAATATGCGTTGGGCAGTTTCTTCTCCCACGCGATACTCTTTCTTTTTCCCATTCAAAACGAACGAAACCAATGCTGTTGAAACGCCTGCAGCTTCAGCAATATCCTTCAGCGATATTTTTTTTAGTGACGACATATATTTGTGTAACGTTTTTGCTATATAATAGTATTATACTTTTAGGTTACCTCTTGAATCAGTAGCACTTATCGTATTCTCACGATGCAAATATAAACATAAAAATTAAATCTGCAAATTATTTTGCTAATTCGTTATAACATTTTTATATTTGCAGTACCAAATCATGCTAAAAACGATATGAACTACCATAAACGACACATAAAAATTAATTTTAAACTTTTAAAATCATGAAAACCAAGATTCTATTTACACTTTTATTCTTTGCATGCAGAATACACTACCTTTATGGACAGACTAACCTACAAATAGCTCCGGAAACTTTAGCAACTCCGGAAAAAAATGGAATATGGTTACAACCTGCTCAAAATACAAAAGCACAACCCATTTGGGGATTTGCAAATGGTATCCGAATAGGAATTGCTCCATTAGGAGGTCCACGTGGGCTAATTCGTATCTATACACCTTATTTAGAACATGATGAATTTGTTGTTACCAATTTCATTGCTTTTGAACCAATTGATAAAGCAAAAAATAATAGGGGGCTCTCAGAATTGGAATGGAGTCAACTTGATAATGTTCGTGGAAAACGTTTTTGGAGTGGGAATACTCCTGAAGCTCCCTCATTCCCAAATCAATATTATCCAGCTCACGGAGTAATAGCAAAGGAAAATGGAGTTGAAACACTTACTGTGTATTTCTTTTGTGAAACTTTTGATAATGGTGCGGATATCTATGTCCGGACTAAATTCACAGAAGGAAAGCCTTATGAGTTTGAATTAACTACGTATACCACGGAAGAGTCAGATGAGCTAAATCGTTTTATACTCACAGCTACTATGGGAAACAAAGCAAGACTTAGGACATTACATCTCGCAGATGGTAAAACGAAAGAAGCCGGCCAATTATGGCCGAGCTATAAAGATTCTAATTTCACAGAACATAACCATACTCCAGTGGCAGAAATGATAAAAGATAAAAATGGAGGTGTATGGTTTATAGCGTCACCTGATGAGAAAGACCCTACAAAAGCTGTATATGCTGAAGATACACATACACATTGGAAATATACTGGTAAAAAAGCAACGCAATATTGGTATTGTTCCAATCCAAGTAATGAGTTAGAAGGAGTTGTGAATGGTCGTTATACTTATTGGGCAAGTAAATCTCCGATACCTGGTGGTATCGCTTATGAGAACTTTGAACTGACTGAACCATTTCAGTCTGGTCAAAGCTATATTTTTGGTATCACACCTCTTTCACCGGAAGAATTAATAAACCACATTATGAAATAAGAACGGACTACTTTTTGGGTAGAACTTCTTTTCCTCCTTATTTATCCCCTCTTTTGTTCTTAATTTATAGAACAGAAAAGGATAAAAGGTGGATAAAAATAAGAAAAGGATAAATTACAAAACTTACTAAATAGCTTATTACTCTAATGAGAGCAGCAGAAAATAGATACTCTATTTCTACTGTTCTCATTTTATATATATATACAACTTGTCATAGTATAAAATCTCAAAACAATCTTTTAAAGTCAACTTAAGAGATACTTCTTAACTATTGTTGGGGTCTTCCTTCCGGCGAAGTTCTCGAAGAACTTAATCCGGCCTTGAAGGAAATGCTCCCCCATCTGTTCACAGAAACCCACACCAGCGACACCAAGGCAGGGGAACTGACACCCGAGTGGGCAGACAGGCTTGGACTTCCCCGAGGAATCGCCGTGGCCGTGGGGGCGCTGGACGCCCATATGGGAGCCGTAGGCGCATCCGTCGCCCCGGGGATACTGACACGTATCATGGGAACATCCACCTGCGACATCATGGTTGCCGGCAAAGACGAGGTAGGCGGACGCTGTATCAAGGGAATCTGCGGCCAGGTGGACGGTTCGGTGCTTCCGGGATTCGTCGGTTTCGAAGCCGGGCAGTCGGCTTTCGGAGACATCTACGCCTGGTTCAGGAAGATGCTGGCATGGACACTGAAAGATATCCCCGGAGGGGAGGCCAGGCAGAAAGTTCTGGACGGCATGCTGGTGGAACTCACCCGTGAGGCCCAGGACATGGAACCCTCCGAGGACGGTGTTGTCGCCCTGGACTGGATGAACGGCCGCCGTACCCCCGATGCGGACCAGAACGTGAAGGGTGCCGTTGCGGGACTCACGCTGGGTACCAGCGCCCCGGAAATATTCCGTGCGCTGGTGGAAGCCACCGCCTTCGGTTCCCGCCGTATTGTGGAGCATATGAAGGGCCAGGGGCTGCGCATTGATTCGGTCAATGCCATCGGAGGTATCAGCAAGAAGGCGCCCTTCGTGATGCAGACGCTGGCAGACGTGCTGGACATGCCTATCCGTGTGGTCCGCTCGGAACAGACCTGTGCCTTGGGAGCGGCAATGTTCGCGGCAGTTGCCGCAGGGGTGTACAAGGATATCAATGAGGCGACAAGGCACATGGGGTCGGACATCGAGGCTGAATACCGGCCGGATGAGAAAAGAGCCCTCATCTACGAAAAACTATACAAGAAATATCTTGAACTGGCAAAACTTGCTGAAACCATTAACTAAGTATATAAACCAATTAATTTATTTAAACCATGAAAATCAAATTTTTTATCTTAGCAGCCTTATGTATGGCAACTATAAGCATTTACGCTCAAAATTTTAATGGACTTGACATGAATATGGGTAATTTATATCGCTTATCCAATGCCAAGACACGTTCCATCAGCCCTGAAAACTTTACAGGTGAGAAAGGTAAAGGTGGTATGGCTGATCCAATTACAGATAAAGAAAAAATAAATCAAGCTAATGCACATCATGCAGCTAAAACTTTAGGGCAAGGCTGGAAAGTCAATCCTTATGTAAACATTGGCCCTAACGAAACTTTTACTTTAGCAGAAATCGAAGGCCCTGGTTCTATACAACAAATTTGGATGACACCAACAGGTGAATGGAGAAAAACAATTATTCGCTTTTATTGGGATGATGAAAAAGAACCTTCTGTAGAGTGCCCTATAGGTGATTTTTTCTGCAGTGGTTGGGGACTATATTCTCCATTAAGTTCATTAGCAGTTTGTGTAAACCCTGGTAGTGCGTTCAATTGTTATTGGCAAATGCCTTTCCGCAAAAAATGTAAAATTACAATGGAAAACATTGACCCCAATAATGAAATGAGAGTTTATTACCAAATAAACTACACTTTAACAGAAGTTCCTGAGGATGCAGCTTATTTTCATGCACAATTCCGTCGCTCAAATCCTAATATAAATTCTGACCATGTATTGGTTGATGGTATTAAAGGTAAAGGACAATACGTTGGTACATATATTGCTTGGCAAGTGAATAATAACGGTTGGTGGGGTGAAGGTGAAATTAAATTCTTCATGGATGGTGATAAGAAATTTCCGACAATCTGCGGTACTGGTACAGAAGATTACTTTTGCGGATCTTACAACTTTGAAAATAAAACGACGCATCAATATGAAGAATTCACTACTCCTTATGCAGGATTACATCAGATTATTCGCCCAGATGGAGTTTATCGTTCACAACAACGTTTTGGCATGTATCGTTGGCACATACTTGATCCAATCCGTTTTGAAAAGGATTTAAAAGTTACAATTCAAGATCTTGGATGGCGTAACGACGGCCGATATCTCGATCAGAAATCAGACATTTCTTCTGTTGTATTTTGGTATCAAACTGAACCACATGCTAAATTTCCAACATTACCTTCAGTAGACGATCTAGAAATTGTACGACCTTTTTAAAATACTCTGAGAAATATATAATTATTTATCTAAACATTTTATCACTTTGAATCTATGCTAAATTTTTATCAAAAAAGGACTTTGTCCAATACAATTCGACTAATGACAATATTATATATGTTATGCATATGTCAATTAGCTATTGCACAAACCAAAAACTTCCAAGGTGTCGTAAAAGATGCAAAAGGCAACACATTACCAGGAGTTACAATATTGGAAACTGGCACCAGTAATGGAGTTTCAACAAATATTGACGGAATATTTGAGATAAAATTAAGACCTGGCAGTACATTAACAGTAAGTTATATTGGATACATTACTCGCACCATTCCAACTAACGATAAAACTACTTTTTTAAACATCATTCTTGAAGAAGATGTATTTCAGCTTGATGATGTGGTAGTGGTAGGTTATGGTTCCATGAAAAAAGGTGAAGTAACCAGTGCTATTACATCAGTAAAAAAAGACGATTTTCTTGCCGGGATGGTAAAAAGTCCCGAACAACTCCTTCAAGGAAAAGTAGCAGGTCTTCAACTTTCAAATTATACTGGTGATCCTGTATTAGGACTCGAAATGACTATTCGAGGTGTTAATTCATTATCTGGTAATACTAGTCCATTGATCGTTATTGACGGAATTCCAGGTGGTAGTTTAACAGCTATTTCAAGTGAAGACATAGAATCTATAGATGTGCTAAAAGATGGTTCTGCAGCTGCTATTTATGGTACTCGTGGTACAAATGGTGTCATTGTAATTACTACCAATCGTGCTAAAGCGACTAAACTTTCCATGGAGTATAATGGATCTATCTCATTTGAAACATTTGCAAAACATGCTGATATGTTAACAGCCAATGATTATCGTAGATTAACAGATGATCCTGATTTTCCAGGTATTCAAGATGAGGGAACTACCACTGATTGGGTGGACGCTATTAGTCGTACAGCTATCAGCCACAATCATTTTCTTTCTTTGAAAGGTGGTAGCGCTGAATCCAATTACGTAGCTTCCATAGATTATCGCAAACGTGAAGGTGTCATTCGTCATACAGATCGTGAATCTATTACAGCTAAAATAGGTCTAAATCATAATATGTTCAATAATAAATTACGCTTTCAATTCAATATCAATGATAGTTATGTCACCCAACAACGTGCATGGTATGCAGCCTATTTAAATGCTTTATTAGAAAATCCTACCCGCCCTATCTATGATGAAAATGGAAATTATACGGAATATAAAGTAAATCTTAAACCTTATAATCCGGTTGCCATGATTAATGAAGAATATGATGTAGAAGGATACAATCAATTAATGATGAGCGGGAAAATAACTTTATCACCAATTGAAGGTCTTAATCTAAGTGTGATGGGAGCTATGCAACGTTTTGATCGCATGGAGAATAAAAGCAATACATTTAAACATATGACTACTGTGGTAAACGGAGATTATGGTAATGTTTGGAATTGGGCTGATAATACAATGCAAAAGAATTTAGAATTGGTAGGTGATTATACCAAATCATTAGGTTTACACAATCTAGGTGCCATGATAGGTTATAGTTACCAAGATGATGATGCTAAAGGTATATATCAATGGGCAAAAGATTTTCCAACAGATATGTTTGGACCTTGGAATATTGGTTCTATGAATGATATGAAGGATAATAAGGCAGCTATGACCAGTTATAGAAATACTCATAAACTAATTTCATTTTTTGGTCGATTGACTTATAATTACAATGAAAAGTATATGTTTATGGCCAGTTTACGCCGTGAAGGTTCATCACGCTTTGGAGATAACCATAAATGGGGTTGGTTTCCTGCTATATCAGCAGGATGGCGCATTAGCAAAGAGAATTTTATGCAAGATATCCAATGGTTAGATGACTTAAAAGTTCGCATAGGTTATGGCGTTACAGGTAATGAAGTCACATCTAATTTACTATCCATGTATTTGTTAAATTATGGTGGATATGCATATATTAATGGAAAATGGACACAAGGTGCAGGTCCATACCAAAATCCTAATCCCGATTTAAAATGGGAAACGAAGAGTGAGTTAAATTTGGGACTTGATTTTTCATTCCTAAAAAATAGACTTTCTGGTTCTATTGATATTTATCACCGTGAAACTTCAGATCTACTTTCTACCTATGAAGTACCAACTCCACCTTACATTGTATCAAGTATGATGGCAAATGTTGGAAAAATTAGAAATCAAGGCATCGAATTGTTATTAAGTGGTACTCCTATTAAAACACGCGATTTACGTTTTGACATTACAGGAACATTTTCCTATAACAAAAATAAAATCATTTCTTTATCAAATGGACTTTATCAAAAAGATTATTGGTATGAAGGAGCTACCGGTTCACCAATTCAAACCCATACTCACATAGTAAGAGAAGGTGATCCCGTTGGTAATTTCCATGGTTTCCAGACTCATAGTCTTACATCTGATGGTTTATGGATGGTATATGGTGCTGATGGTCAACCCAAATTATTGACTGATGCTGATGATGGCGACAAAAAAGTTATTGGTAATGGTATTCCAACAACTTATGGAAGTCTAAATTTAGCATTAAGCTATAAAGGTTTCGACGTATCTGTTATGTTCCGCGGTGCATTCAATTTTCAAGTCTTGAACCGCCAACGTATGCATTGGGAAACAACCTCACGTATTGGAGAAGGCAATCTACCTCGCTCAGTATTGGAAAAACCATTTGGTAGTAATTCATATGTAAAAGGTGCTCCTGCTATGCAAAGTTATTATGTAGAAGATGGTGATTATGTAAAATTGGATAATATAAGTGTTGGCTATACATTTAATCTTAAAAAACAAAAAGTCATTCAACGTCTTCGTCTATATGTAGCAGGCAATAATTTACTCACAATGACTGGTTATAAAGGACTAGATCCAGAAGTTAGTATTAAAGGACTTGCTCCTGGTGTTGAAGGATCTGGTGCAGGCGAGTTATATCCCACTACACGTCAGTTCACTGTTGGCTTAAATCTTTTATTTTAACCTCACTACTGTCCCGTTAAGATTTTAGATCTCGAAATAAATCGAGTTGACCATCATC
>OMDB01000792.1_pt1 | contig 12212 bp, 10 predicted proteins | sample 1645161 | NCBI WGS metagenome assembly OMDB01 (sample SAMEA103958135, study PRJEB25191) | human gut metagenome
TGTGTGGCTCTTGCAACGATCGATCCTGTTACATCAGATCCGCCGCGGGAAAATGTCTGGATCGTTCCGTCCGGACGTGCTCCGTAGAATCCAGGAATCACGGCACGCTCTACTTTTGAAAGTCTGTCTGCAAGTACCTGGTTAGTTTCTTCTGAAAGGAAGTTCCCATTTTCATCGAACTTGATCACTTCTGCCGCATCGATAAACTCATATCCAAGATAAGCTGCGATTACACGTCCGTTTAAATATTCTCCACGGGAAGCTGCGTAATCCACACCGGCTTTATTTTTAAAATTCTCTGCGATTTTCTTGAACTCATCTTCTAACGATAATTTCAAATTCAGACCATTGATAATTGTGTCATAGCGGTCCTTGATCTTCATGAGCGGCACACGGAAATCTTCATCTGCCTCCACCAGGTCATAACATGCGTATAACATATCAGTAACCTTGGTATCTTTGGAATTTCTTTTTCCCGGTGCACTCGGAACTACATATCTTCTCTCTTTATCTGCGTTGATAATTTTACCAACCTTTGCAAACTGTTCTGCACTTGCAAGAGAGCTGCCGCCAAATTTCACAACTTTAATCATTTTCTTCTGAACCTCCACTTACTTTCGCGTGTAAGAAAACACCCGATACTATCCATATAATGAATATATATTATCATAAATGCAGTTTCCGTCAAATGATTTTTCCGATTTTTAGTTCCATGGAATCAAAAATTTTTGTATTTTTCTATATTATGTCAACTTTTCATTACCTGTACTTATAAGTACTTTAAATTCAGGTAATACCAACCGGTCCTATCAGCACTTCGCGCGCTACAAAAAGCGACAGATCCGGTCTCGTCGCCATCTTCCATTTCACCAGTGTAAGCTGCATATCTGTGATTTCAATTCCGGTAATGCCATACGGATGCACGCAGCTCCCGGCATTCAGGTACAGACTGCCGTCTGCCGGCAGCCTTGGACGGTGGGAATGTCCGGCCGCCAGATAGCAGTCATGATCTTTTGTCCAGTTATCTAAACATTTTTCATATTTTAAGGTCTTTTTATAATTCCGCGCCGCACTCGTCGGATCACTGACGCCAAAACGCTCTAACGGTTTCCAGAAATACCGCACCAGAAAACGGGATAATTTCCAGCAGACTGAGTTAAAAAAATCTGCCTGATGCCCGTGGATCATGCAGATATCCCTGCCTCCCTCACAGTTATCTAAGATCATTGCTTCCCCTAACATGCCTTTCATTTCCATATTGTGATTTCCGTAAATGCGGTATATCCGGCACTGTTTCTGCAGTGTTTCAAACCGGCAGTAGACATCCTGATGACTCTCCTCAATGCGGGAAAGATGCCTGTTTTCCCACAATTCCTCCCCGTCACCGAGTTCAAAATAGGTGAAACCATGCGCGATATAGTAGTTTAACGCCGCCATATACAGATGCTGGTTTCTCAAGAAATTATCATTTGCCCCTCCCTCTCCCCGGTGGCAGTCGCTGATGATGATATAACGGCTGCAACTGTTAAGCGGAAGATGGACTGCTTCTGAAAGCGCTTTATCGATCCGCATCTGACAGGAAAAGGGCGGATATCTTTTCTTATTTTCCATGCTTCCATCCCCGCATCCGAAACGCATGTTTCAAACACCACGGAAGCTGATAGTATAAAAATAAAAGACGGTCAGGTGCAGCAATAAATGGATGTGTGAACAGACGGTAAAGGAAACAGCAGAAACAGTTCCAAGCCTGCACCATGCAGCGCCAAACGGACGCACAGAATTTGTGTTTCATACAGAAATCCATTCTGACATAAACTTCATTGCGGCAGATCCGGTATTTATTCCCCGGTATTTTTCCTTTCGCCCGCTTTAATCCCTCAAAAAATGCTTCTGCCATGCATTCATTCTGAAACCGTATTGTCGTCACCAATATCAGATCCGATGGTCTCGAAAATGTCCCCATCCCAAATCCGGTCAGCCACCAGTGCCGCTTCTGCAGGAAATAAACTTTTTTCCGCCTGCGGTCTAGCCTGCACTGGATAAACGGCATATCCTGATCTTCCACCGCCTCAAAATGGGCGATCCTGTAATATCGTTCCGGGACGACCTTTCCCGCATGATATACGCCAACCTCTCCTCCGGTATTGATGCCATACTGCCCCTTCCAGAATTCGATCAGCCAGGTTTCGCCAGCATAATCAAAATAGATAGGCAGTGCATCAAACACCATGCCTGCTCCCACTGCTGCCCTGTCGTAAAGCGCCTCATACCCCTGTTTTCTCTGCCACGCATCTTCCCTCGACGTGAACACGTCTTCACACGGCACATAACAAAAGCCGAATGGTTCTGCGAGTTCATTCAGAAGCTGAATTTTCTCTGCATCACACATCCGGCGTATTTTTCTCTTACTTTTTTCTCTTTTTACCGTGATGATCACTGCTGCAATCAGTAAAACAAGCAGGATCACCACAATACATCCAATTTTTATCACATTAAAATCTGGCATTTTTCCCTCCTGCATATTTTTTTCAGGAATTCACATCCTGTACTATAAGATATGCAGGGAAAAATGGTTTGGCATCAGAATCAGCGCCTATACATACTTCTTTAAAGTAGCACGCACTGCGCCCGCCCCGGCAATCAGTTCTTTAAAATACTGCACCGTCAGTCCGGCAAGACCGGCCTCATAAAGATCCACGCCAAAGATTGCTCTGTTTGTCAGCAATGGCCGGATCATTTCTTCCACATCTGTATCACCAAATTTGATACCGGCAACGACCGGGCAGACCGTCTCAAGCAGTGGGTCCGGGCTTAACTCAAATTTTTCGCCATTATCATCAACTGCCATGAGATACCGAAGCCATCCCGCAAATACCAGTGGAATGAGTTTTAAGTTTTTGATATCCTTATCTTTTGATGCAAGATAATTTTTCACAGTTTCTCCAAAGCGGATCGCAAGTTTCTGTGAAGTATCTGTGGCAATACGCTGTGGTGTATCCGGCATAAACGGATTTGGTATGCGGACATTTAACACGGTATCAATAAACTCTTTCGGATCAAGGATACCCGGATCCACAACGACTGGAAGTCCCTCGGTATATCCGATTCTCTCCACCATTTTCCGAAGCTCTGCATCTTTCATTTCATCGGAGATCTTTGTGTAGCCAAGCAGACAGCCAAACACTGCAAGAGCCGTGTGAAGTGGGTTCAAGCAGGTGCAGACTTTCATTTTTTCCACCTTGTCAACGGTTGCGCGGTCGGTAAACATGATGCCGCCCTTTTCCAGCTCCGGGCGTCCGTTCGGGAACCAGTCCTCAATCACTAAATATTCACATTCCTCTGCATTCACAAATGGAGCTACATAGGTGTTTTTGGATGTAACGACCGGATCAAGCCCATCGATCTCATCTTTCTTTAAGATCTCTTCCACGGAAGCATCCGGTCTCGGCGTGATCTTATCGATCATAGACCATGGGAACGAAACCTTTTCCCTGTCATTAACATAGCTTACAAACTCTTTCTCTGCAAGACCGTTTTCTGCCCATTTTTCGGCAAATGTATGGATTGCCGCATATAATTTATCCCCGTTATGGGAGCAGTTGTCCATGGATACCATGGCGATCGGAAGCTGTCCGTTTTTAAAACGTGTGTATAAAAGAGATGCAACTTTTCCGATATAGCTTGCAGGTTTCTCCGGGCCGGCTGCAAAATCGGCAGCGACTGCCGGAAGCAGTTCTCCTTTTCCGTTTACCAGACTGTATCCCTTTTCTGTGATGGTAAAGGATACCATCTGCAAGGACTGTTTGCAGAAAATCTCTTTTAATCTGCCATACTCGCCCTCGTTTTCCGAATCGAGGATACAGGACTCCACAACAGAACCGACAACTGTTTTTTCGACGCTTCCATCTGCCTTTAATGTGACAAGAATGGAATAATCATCATGCGGACGGTTCATTTTTTCAATGATCTCATAATCAAAACCTTCCGCTACGATCAGGCCTGTTTCCATTTCCCCTCTGTTTAAGATATTCTGCATTACATTTGCCTGAAATGCACGGAAAATATTTCCTGCACCAAAGTGAATCCAGCACGGATTTTCTCTGGTTGCCTCTGTTACTGCTGCACGGTCAAACTGCGGAAGCTGATATCCCTTTGCTTCCCACTGTGCCCTGTCTTTTAAACCAAGTGTACTTAATTCCATAGCTTTTCCTTTCTCCATTGTTCAACGTTTTTTGATATGTTTATTATAAGTGAATCCCCTTAAGACATCCAATAGAGTTGCTTGTTGTTCACATTGCAAAAATTGCGATTCTGTGGTAAATTTTTTATATCAGATCGTCACTTTTTCCTTATATTTGAAATATTTCAGAGGATTTTACCATGCGCAGACAGTTACAGTCTCCTTTTAATGAACGACAGTATATGCTGTCCAAAGATTTTGAAATTTACTATTATAATGACAACCACTTTTATGGCGTGACAGATCACACCCACGATTACTATGAATTCTATTTTTTTCTGGAGGGAAATGTAACGATCTCCATTGAAAAGGAACATCATCATCTGAAACCGGGGGATATGGTCTTCATTCCCCCGGGTATTCACCACCATGTGTCCAGTGTGGGGGAAACACTTCCCTATCAGCGTTTTGTTTTCTGGATCAGTCAGGATTACTGTCAGAAACTGAAAGAATTGTCCAAAGACTATGTTTATCTGATCGAACATGCACAGAATACCCATCATTTTATTTATCACTATGATGTCGTGGCTTTCAATGCGCTTTCCGCAAAGATTTTCCGGCTGATCGAGGAGATCCATGCGGACCGTTTTGGAAAAGCTGCCAAGATCGAGCTCTGCGTGAACGATCTGATGCTCCACATCAACCGGGCTGTCTATGAGGCAGAACATCCTGCAGCCCGCAAAGATGCCTCTGGTCTGTATGACGGCATCCTGCAATACATTGAGTCCCATCTGGATGAGGATCTCTCCTTAGACAGCCTCTCCAAAGCTTTTTTTGTGAGCAAATACCATATTTCCCATATTTTTAAGGATAACTTTGGAATATCCGTCCATCAGTATATTACTAAAAAAAGGTTATCCATGTGCAGGGATGCCATTCTCAGCAATGAAAATATCACAAAGATTTATCTGATGTACGGATTTAAAGATTACACCAGTTTTTTCCGTGCATTCAAAAAAGAGTATGGCATCTCACCCAAAGAATATAAGGAACTTTATGCGCAGAAACCGCAGTAGAATCTACCGCTCTGTTTTAGTATTAGAGGGAACCCATGGGCATTTTTTTGCAACTTCGCTGTTATAATGCTCCAATTCCCTCATCTGTTCTACGATATGGTTCATATCCATGCGCTCCACCAATTTTTCAATGATTTCCACACCCTCTTTTGCAAGTGTTTCCCTCGCTGCTTCATCTGCAATGACCGGTGTACTCATGTGGTCTTTTTTCTCGCCAAAATAATAACCGATCGCAGCACTCTGATATGCCAGTCCGAAAATATCCTCAAATCCGGCACAGGACTGCGGCTCGTTATGCGCATACTCCGTTGTGAGCGGCACGTCACTTAATCGGTTCATTTTCTGATAAGCTCCCACTGTAATTGCGTGGAAACTGTCCATTGATGTAAAAATATCCCTTGCATTTTTCATCATCTGCATGGTGAGGTCCATATATAAAATCGGCACTCCGGTCTCATCAAAGAAATCCCGCACCATCGGACTGCATGTCATATGTGCCGGGCCGTGAAAACTGATGTAGATCTGGCGTTTGAATCCCTGGCGCAACAGGCTGTTTGCCACCGCCATCAAATAGTCGATTCCTTCCCGCACACTCACCTGGACGGTTCCCCTGCCGCTTGCCGTTGCGCCTGCGTAAAAATACGGAAGTCCTGTCAATACCAGCCCGTCACACGCCTCTGCCATCTCCAGTGCAAATGCCTCACTGATGGTGGTTTCTGAATCCAGTGGAAATCCCCCGTGCATCTCTACCGTTCCGACCGGTACAATGATAATGTCATTTCTGGAAAGATATTCTTCCACCTCATCATTTAACATTCTAGGTAATATTCTTGTTCTCATATGTTTCCTCCTGTTTTTGAGGGATGTGGTATGTTTTCGGCTATCCCTCTTTTTTCTTATAAGTGAAATAATTTTTCTGCATTTGTACGGCAGATTTTTTCATAGGCACTCCGGCTGAGTCTTCCTGCGTGTTCCTGCTCATCCAGCCAGTTTCCAAGCGGAAATGTCATTTCACAATTTGCCATATCTGTTCCAAACAGCAACCGGTCCTGATATTTTTCCAGAAAAGCCAGCCCAAATTCTTCGTCACGCATGATTGCACATCCGCCACTGTTTGCGGACAGATCTCCATATAAATTTTCATAGGTTTCAAACAGATATGGCAGTCTGCCGCCGGGACATACAGCTCCCTCTCCCCATTTCATCCGTTCCTTTGGGGTCGCCGGTGCATCTTTTGAAATTTCATGCCAGAATGGCTGACTGTGCCCGATGAACTTTAATCCTTTATAACGCTTTAAATTTTCCTCCAGCAGCGGGAGCCCCGGCCCGTCCACAACCCCATACTGAAAGCCCTCTTTCGGACTCATATGAAAAAGAACAGGTAATTTTAATTCTTCTGCCACCTCAAATACACTCTGTAAAAATGGAGCATCCAGCCTCTGGTTTACCATCAGTTCCCCGATTCCGACCGCACCGCTCTCTTTACAGGCTAAGATCCGTTTATACACATCTGTCTGGTTTTTTGCATCCACATTGCACATCCAGTGGAACTTCTTGGGGAACTGTTCACAGATGCGTTTACACTCCTCATTTGCTGCAACCAGGATCTGCTCATTTTCCTGTTCGCCGGAAGATAACACGATTCCCTGTTCAATTCCAAGTTCCTCTAAGTGCGGCAGCATCTGTGCCGCACTGGAAAGGAACATGGTATCTGTTTTCGGATACTGCTGTAATGTCAGATGAAGATGAATATCAATTTTTTTCAATCTAATCTCCTCTTTACTATTCACGTCTTTGTTTTAATTCCGCATACATTTCTTTGGTCTGTTCCTTATCCAGATTAAAGATTGCGCCGATACCAATGAGTTCCAGCACACAGGTCAGCACCGGAATCAATGCCACTAACATGTAGATATTGTTTATGGTTGCATCTGACTGCACCACATTATTTCCAGAAATATATCCGATCGCCTGGAGTCCGAAGGAAACACCTGCGGAAGCAATGGTGGAACCGATTTTACGGCTGAACGTATAAAGGGAATACATCGAGCCATCACTTCTCTCATGGAACTTCCACTCACTGTAATCCAGACAGTCTGTGACAAGCGCCCAGATCAGCATGGTAAATACGGTCTGTCCGATCATTGCCAGTACATTCAGTACCGAATAAACATAAACATTTGGTATTTTTACGGCAAAAATGATTACACTGAGCACGGTACTGCTGATTACGCCAAACATCAATGTCGTTTTCTTTCCAAACTTTGCAACCAGTTTTGGCACAAGCGGGAAACAGATGATAATGATCGGCACACTTGCAAGACTAAGCAGAGTCATTGCAGAGGTATTTCCATAGTACTCTTTGAATACATAACTTCTAATCTGGTTTGAACCGGTGATATAGAGCATACTTCCAATGGTTGCAACCATGACACCGATCAGTGGCCTATTTTTTACGACTGCTTTCAACACATTTCCATAATTGAACTTTTCTGTATTCTGTTTCTTTTCCTCACGCACACGCTCTGTCGTTAAATGTAACAGCAGGCAGTAGCAGACCACACTTAAAATTCCAAAAATAACTGCCAGAAGTGTAAATCTTTCCGGGATAATGTTGCTTTCGCTGTCAAAACAGACTACCGGCACAAAGGATAACGCTGCAATTCCCACAAATGTTCCGCCAAGACTTCTTGCCCTTGAGAGTTTACTCCGGTCAATCGGATCTGTGCTGACCACACTTGCCATCGCACCAAACGGCATGGAAGTTCCGGTATAGCTCATTCCATATAAGACATACACAAAAGCGACCCACGCATGAAGTGCAACACCTTCAAACGGCACTTTGGAAAAACAAAGCACACCTGACAACGCTAGCGGTATCATAAAAATTTTAATCCACGGTTTGAATTTATCTCCTGATTTTCCAAGCATCCAACGGTCCGGAAAAGAACCCATGATCGGGTCATTTACTGCATCCCAGAGTCTCGCTGCAAGGAACAGGGAACCCATCCACGCCGGACTGATTCCCAGCACATAAGTACAAAACGTCAAAAAATATGCGTCTACAAATAAATTGACAAAACTGCCCGCCATATCTCCAAACACATATCCGATCTCATCCCTTTTTGAAAAGGGTCTTACATTTCTTTCATTCATAAATTTTTCTCCTTCTGGTATTTGTACGCGCGCATTGGTTTTGTGTCTGTACATTTCACAAGAACCGATATCCTTATGATACATTTGCTTTATTGCAATTTAAATTGCATTTATACCAAAATACATTGCATATCTTACATTTATTGTGCTATAATATTTGTAGGATTGTATAAATATAACAAATCAGAACAGGAGTTTTTATGAAATATAGCCAAATGAAACGTTTTTTAATGGAACATAAGGATTCGATGAAGCCTCCGTATATTTCCACGCTCGATGGCATCCTGACTGCCGGTGGGGCATTGATCGGATACCAGGAACTGGAAATGGACAGCCCCTATCTGGATGTGCATGAGGATACCAGTTACACGAAAGACTATGTAACCCTCCACAGCCACGAGTTTTACGAACTTCTTTTCTGCCGCAGTGGAAACTTGCAATATCTCATTGGAAACACCCGTTACCAGATCCGCAAAAATGATATCATCCTCGTTCCCCCCGGCACCAGCCACCGCCCTTTATTTTTAGAGCAGCTTCGGGAACCCTATCAGAGAACCGTACTCTGGATCAACAACGATTTTTTTGAGACCTGTAAGCAGAACTTCTTTGCGGATACAGGCTCCTCCCAATATGCACCACAAAAGCAGCTCCCCTATGTCATCCGCCCGGAAGGAACACTCTTAAACCAGATCGACCAGCTTCTGGCTGCACTGTTGTACGAGGGTTCCACCATGCGTCTTGGAAGCGAGCTCTACCGCATGGGGCTTTTTCTGCAGTTGTTCTGTCTGTTTTACCGTATGAACGACCATCCGCAGTCAGACATCCCCAAACCGGAGAATACAGGCCTGTTAGACCAGATTCTCAACTACATTGAATTGCATTTATCCGAAGACCTCAGCCTCGCATCTATTTCAGCGCAGTTTATGGTAAGCCAGTCGACAGTAAGCCAGCTTTTTAAAAAGCAGCTTGACACCGGCTTTTACAAAATCGTTACCCAGCGGAGACTGATCGAATCTAAAAATCTGATCAATTCCGGCTTTCCATTGAAAGAAGTTGCCGAACAGTGCGGCTTTTGTGATTATTCTGTTTTTTACAAAGCGTTTGTGAAAGAATATGGCATCTCTCCACGCAGCTTCCGGACCCGTGAAAAAGAAACGCATGATTTTTACTGATGCGGATTCAGGTGTCAAAAGGTAACTTCAGATTTTTTGACTGGCAAATAATGCCCTTTTGATAACCAGAGATAAGCATACAAAAATCCGCGGCATATGCCACGGACTTTTCCATAATACAAGGGACTGCCATACGGCAGTCCCTAATTATGCATATTTTATACTTATTTATTTCCATCCAGCTTATCGAGCATATCCCACACGCCGAGCATATACATAATACCCAGTGCGCGGTCGTATAAGCCATACCCCGGACGAACATTGCCCGGCTTTTCACCCCAGAGGTGGCGTCCATGATCCGGACGGATATAACCCTCAAATCCGCAGTCATGGTATGCTTTTAAAATGTCAAGGATTCCGGTATCCCCATCACAGTCACGATGAGAAGCCTCCGAAAAATCTCCATTCGGAAAATGTTTTACATTGCGGATGTGCGCAAATGCAATGCGGTCACAATGCTTGCGGACAATATCTGCCACATTGTTTCCCGGGTCGGCATTCAAAGACCCTGAGCACAGTGTCAGACAGTTGTACGGGTTGTCAACCATCTTTAAGAAACGGTCAATATTTTCTTCACAGGTCAGAAGACGTGGAAGTCCGAAAATATCCCATGGCGGATCATCCATGTGGATTGCCATTTTGATATCGCATTCTTTACAGGTCGGCATAAGCGCTTCAAGAAAATATTTTAAGTTTTCCCACAATACTTCTTTTGTCACAGGCTTGTAAGCTGCAAAAAGCTCGTCCAGTTTCTCCATACGTTCCGGCTCCCAGCCTGGAAATGTCATTCCATGTAAATTATTTAAAATATAGTCTGCCATTTCTTTCGGATCATCATGGATCTTGCCTGCTTCGTAATAAAGTGCTGTCGAACCATCTCCTACCGGATGAAATAAATCCGTGCGCGTCCAGTCAAAGATCGGCATAAAATTATAGCAGATAACCTTGACACCGAATTTGGAAAGGTTCTTAATTGTCTGGATGTAGTTTTCAATATACTGGTCACGGCTTGGAAGTCCGATCTTGATATCATCATGTACATTAACAGATTCCACAACGTCCATATTAAAACCATATGGCTCAAGCTGTTTCTGCACTTCTGCAATCTCTTCTACCGTCCACACTTCTCCCGGCAGTTTATGATGCAGTGCCCACACGATGCTCGTCACACCCGGAATCTGTTTGATATCAGCAAGGCTGATCTTGTCATTGTCCTCGCCGTACCAGCGGAAACCCATCTGCATTGGCATATCTTTTTCCCCCTTAATCTTGATAATTGCATTATAGCATGTACATTTTTTTACTGGCAATTCAAGTTAATTGCTGTTTTTATTGCAAATCTTGCGATTCCGTTACTTTTGGCATTTTTCTAATCCGCCGGAAATCCCCTGTGCATCTCTACTGTTCCACCATGCGGCTTGAAGGCGGACTCTACCGCATGGGGTTTTTTCTGCAGCTGTTCTATCTGCTTTAACGAATGAATGATCAGTTGAATTGCATTTATCAGAAGGCTTCAATCTATACGTTTTATCTTGCCAGCAGTCCTCTCGCAAAATAATCTGCCATCGCAAGCGCCTGCTGTTCCACATCGCGGAATACATCAATGCTCTGTTCGTATTCCCCATTGACCTGATGCTCAATCTCCTCCCTGGTCAGATCCAGATGATTCAAAAGCATGTTTCTTGTTTCCCTGCTCTCAAAATATGGATTATGATTTGCAAAAAGGGTTGCCATCTGATTGGCATTGCGGTACCACTCCTGCACCAGCGCATCATAATCAGTCATATTTTTTGCTTTCAGCGCCTGAATGATCTGCCCGCTGATTTCAATATGCTCCGTCAGAAGATTGCGGAGCTGTCTGGTCGTTGCGATCGGAAGATACCTTGCAAATACATCCGTGATCTCGTCTGCGGTCTCAAGCAGCCGTTCTTCCACCGCCTGCTGGTCCGCATTGTCTGCAACTGCACTCATCAGGTACATTCTGGTCCAGTAAACATGATTTAACCATGCAAGGCGCATATCCTCGTTGAGACGGAGGATGGAATCCTCACGCTCGGATTCGGTCTCGTTGCTGCCTCCGGCATTTCCTGTTCCTCCTCCCATGTTTCCGCCCATGCTGCCTGTGCCGCCGCTCATATTCCCGCTTCCGGTGTTTCCTGTTCCGCTTCCAGCGTTTCCTGTTCCTCCGCCCGTGTTTCCGCCTCCCGGATTCTGCGGCGGCACATATCCCTCTCCCGGGCAGATCGTCAGGCGCATTCCCGTCTGAAGATTGTATGGGTTCACCCCGGAATTGAGCAGGATAAGTTCGGTTACGGTTGTATGAAACTGTTTTGCAAGTTTGTACAGAGAGTCTCCTTCCTGTACACGATAACTGATTCGATTCTGACAATACATATTTTCTTCCATAAAAATATTTTCAGATTATTTTATGAAAAAAGAAGAAAAAATAATTTCTATAATAACTAATCAAAACAAAAATCAACTAAATTTGCATGTTTGTGAACGATTCAAAATTTTATTATAAAAAGGAGGACTGCTCATGAATTGTCCAAACTGTGGCACATATTATGATGAGAACGAAAAGATATGTAAAAAATGTCACACCCCTTTAAGCAATGCAGTTTACAA
>OMDB01000806.1_pt1 | contig 12051 bp, 9 predicted proteins | sample 1645161 | NCBI WGS metagenome assembly OMDB01 (sample SAMEA103958135, study PRJEB25191) | human gut metagenome
TGCCCACGCAGAGCGCCGGCAGGGGATTGCCCACCCACAGCATCAGCAGAAATTCTCCAAAGAAGAGCATTGCGTCCACCGCCAGCGTGCAGATGAATAGGTAGACCAGCTGCCCAGTGGGAAAGGCTTCGGTATAACCATGGACACGCCCCAGCACCGGAACGCAGGCCAGCTCCAGCACCGTGACCAACAGCACCTCCAGCACCCCAAAGACCGCCTTGCCTGCAAACAGGCTGCGGCGGCTCTGCAGGGTGTAGAGCAGCTTGGCGGTGTTGCCTTTGATCTCCATATCCCACAGCCGGGAGGCCAGCACTGCCATCATCACCGGCATCAGAATGGCTTCAATGACGGGCAGGCTGTAAAGCAGGGCGCTGTAACCGTTGGCAAGCTCCTCCGGGTCTGCCGGGGCAAGGCCGCCCACCCACAGAACGACAATGCCGGGAATGAGCAGGCAGAGAGCAAGGTCATGCCGACGGTGGGCTTTTTGCAGTTCTGCACGGAAAGCTGCCATCTTACGCCACCTCCCCGCTGGTCTGGGTCAGGCTGAGGAAGATATCCTCAAGGCTCTTTGTCTGCGTAGTCAGACCCACCACACCCACGCCGCTTTCGGCAAGGGTGCAGACCAGTGCCGCCAGCGCTTCGTCCGGCAGCGGGGGCAGCTGCAGGGTGTCCGGCTGATCTGCCGGTGCAGCGGCCTTTACCCCCTGCTGCTGCAGGACGGCTGCGGCTTTGGGTGCATCCAGCACCCGCAGCAGAATGCCGCCCCGGCTGTGCTTTTGCAGCTGCTGCAAGGAGCCCTCGAACAGCAGTTTGCCGTGGTTCAGGATGCCCACCTGATCCACCATCTGCTCGATCTCGCCCAGCAGGTGGCTGGAGATCAGCACGGTGGCTCCGGTGGTCTGGGGCATGGAAGCAATCAGACTGCGCATCTCCTGAATGCCTGCCGGGTCCAGACCATTCGTAGGTTCGTCCAAGATCAGCAGTTTGGGGCTGCCCAGCAGCGCCATGGCAATGCCCAGCCGCTGCTTCATGCCAAGGGAATACTGCCCCACCTTCCGGTCAGCGTCTTTGGTCAGGTGCACGATCTCCAGCACCCGGCTGATGTCCTTCCGGTCCACATCCTTCAGGTCAGCCACGATGGAAAGGTTTTCCCGGGCGGTCAGGTGCAGGTAACCGGAGGGGGATTCGATCAGGCTGCCGGTTTGCCGCAGCAGGGCAATGCGGTTTGCTTCGTTCAGGGTGTGCCCCAGCAGTTCCACGCTGCCGCCGGTGGGGTGTACAAGCCCCAGCAGCATCTTCATGGTGGTGGATTTGCCCGCACCGTTGGGGCCTAAAAAGCCGTAAACACAGCCCTCCGGGACAGTCAGGTTCAAATGATCCACCACCAGACGGCCATGGTAGCTTTTGCAAAGGGCATGGGTCTCGATCACAGGTTTCATAAATGGTCTCCTTTCGCATTCATGGTTTTCGGAACGATGCCAGAATACACCCGCTGCCTTAAACTGACCGGAAGCGCAGCTTAAATTCCCCTTAAATTTGCAGGCGTTTTCCGCTGCGGCACAAAAAGTGTGGTATAGTAAAGGCGGGAAAGGAGAACTGCCCTTATGGATACCATTTATGATGCAAAGCTCCTGCTTGTGGACGACAACGCCGAACTGCTGGCACTGCTGTGTGAGCAGCTGCGGGGCGCAGGATATGGCCATATCAGAACCGCCCAAAGCTGCACCGCTGCCCGCGCCTGCTTTGCGGCAGAGCAGCCGGAGCTGATGATCCTGGATATCAACCTGCCGGATGGGGACGGGTTTTCGCTGTTCCGGGCGCTGCGGGCAAAAGCGGATGTCCCGGCGCTGTTCCTCTCCGCACGGGACGCGGATGCCGACCGTCTGTTTGGGCTGGGTCTCGGCGCAGATGACTACCTGACCAAGCCTTTTCTGATGCAGGAATTGCTGCTGCGGGTGCAGCATATTTTGCAGCGGGCGTACCGGGCAGAGCTGTCCCGTACAAAACCGGCACCTTTGCAGCTGGGGGAGCGGTGCGTAGACCTGAATGATGCCATTGTTACCCTGCCGGAGGGCAAAACACTGACGCTGACCGCTACCGAGCTGGCGCTGCTGCGGAAATTGGCAGAGAACCGGGGACACATCGTTACCTACGATGCCCTTTGTGCGGCGGTCTGGGGCGCAGATTATTATGGCTACGAGAACAGTCTGGGGGTACATATCCGGCATCTGCGGGAGAAGCTGGAAGCCGAACCTGGTGAGCCGCAGTTTCTGCGGACGGTGCGGGGCATTGGCTATAAGCTGACAAAGGGGGAAGAAGCATGAAAACCTTTGTGCGCCTGATCCGGCGGTATGTGCTGGCGGCGGTGGGCATCGTTCTGCTGCTGCTGTTTTCCGGTGTGGCGGTGCTGGGCTGGCTGGGCTGGCAGGAGAGCTGCCGCCTGCCGCAGCGGGAGTATTCCTCCAGCGAGATCGCGGATTCCATGGTGGAGACCGCCGAAGGGCTTGCCTTTGGGGCAGAACGCACCCCGCAGGAGTGGATGAATGGCTACGAGTGGGCGATGGTGCTGGACGATGTGGGAAACATCCGCTGGAGCTACGGTCTGCCGCAGGATCTGAACCATGCCTACACTCCCGGCGATATCGCCAAATTTGCCCGCTGGTATCTGGCGGATTACCCGGTGTTCTGCTGGACAGAACCCTACGGACTGTTCGTCATCGGGCTGCCAAAGGGGAGCCTGTGGAAGTACAGCATTTACAGCTCACCGGACTTTGCCCTGAGCATGGTGCGGGTGCTCCCGGCGGCAGCGCTGGGAATGCTGCTGCTGGGTCTGGTTCTCTGCTTCTGGCTGAGTTGGCGGGGGGCAAAGCGGCTGGAGACCGTGGCAAACGGTCTGGATGCTCTGGCGCAGGGGCAGACCGTCCAGCTGCCTACCGACGGTTTTGCCGGGGAGCTGGCAGAAAAGCTGAACCAGACCGGAGCGCAGCTGCAAGCCAAAAATGAGATGCTTTCCCGGCGGGACAACGCCCGCACCCAGTGGATCGCAGGGGTCAGCCATGACGTGCGCACCCCGCTGGCGCTGATCTTAGGCTGGGCGGAGCAGCTGGAACAGGATGCACTTTTGCCGGACAGCTCCCGGCAGAAAGCGGCCGGCATCCGCACTCAGTGCGAAAAGCTCCGCACCCTCATTGATGACCTGAACCTGACCAGTAAGCTGGAATACGGTGCCCAACCCCTGCGCCGGAAAGACCTCCGGGCAGGGCCGCTGTTCCGGCAGCTGGTGGCGCAGTTCTGCGAAAGCCCGCTGGCAGAGCACTGCGGGATCACACTGGAACAGGAAGAACCGGCAGAGCAGACAGTGCTTTCGGTGGATGAGGCGCTGATGGCGCGGCTGCTGGAAAACCTGCTGAACAACAGCGTCCGGCATAACCCAAAGCCGGTGAACATTACCGTGCACACCCGGCAGGTAGGAGAGCGCTTCTGCCTGACCGTGGCAGATGACGGTATTGGCTATCCGGCTGCCGTTCTGGTGGCACTGAACGCTGCGGAGCCTGCCGAAAATGCGCCCCATATCCTTGGCTTATATGTAGTGCAGCAGATCGCCGCCGCCCATGGCGGCACGGCAGTGTTCGGGCAGAACACCCCCTGCGGAGCAAAAGCAACGGTCTGGCTGCCGGTAAAATAAAAATGTGAACCTTTTAGGTGTTTCCACCCAGAAAAGTCCACATAGAAAGAGCTGCTTTGGATTTATAAGAAATCGCAGTTGTCCAAATCCCTGCCATGAATCGTAGTTGTTGACGTACATTTGATGCGTGGTCTAAACAGGCAAGATTGTAGCTGCCGTTTCGGGCTCGAACCCGGCCATTTTCCCGGCTTTGCATAAAAATCCGATCCCTGTTTTAAGGGGTTGATTTTGGCTCTGCACATTTTTGCACACTTTTTGCACACCGGAACGGCTGGATAACGGATGCAAGAAGGGATAACAGGAGCAAAGAATGCAGCAGATGCAAAACACAAATTTGCGATAAAACGATAAAAACAACGAATTTGCACAATTCTGAAAATTGACGATTGTTGTACGTTGGTTTCTCTTAATCAGTGGGCCAAGGGTTCGAGTCCCTGGAGGTGCACCACAACAACAAAATCCGAACTTTTTTCCGATAGGAGAAGGGTTCGGATTTTTTGTGTTCTTCGGAAAACAGAATGAAGCCCTTGCCTCCATCGAAAAACGTCCCAGCCCTTATCATAAGAAAGCATGACAGTCAACCGTAAGAGTGCCGTAAAAGTGGTTGGCAATACCGTTTCCAATCTCCGAAAGAAGCTGGCATTCTGCGGGCTGGACGGATGTCTTTGCACAGTTGGTGGAGGGTATGCTTTTCGTTACGTTCTGGCAGAGCAGGGAAAAGCCCATTCCAATACTGTCCCGACAATGGTATACTGTTGCCCAAAGGAGCTGAGAGAAAATGACCCGAATCTTGTTCATCTGTCTGGGGGATATCTGCCGTAGTCCCATGGCGGAATTTGTTATGAAAGACCTTGTGGAAAAAGCCGGTATTGCAGAAAAATTCGAAATCGCCTCCGCTGCGACCAGTGCGGAAGAAGTGGGCAACCCGGTCTATCCACCCGCTCGGCAAAAATTGGCAGACCATGCCATTTCCTGTGTAGGCAAAACGGCGCGTCAGATGACACGGCAGGATTATGATACCTATGATTATCTGGTTGCAATGGATCGAAGCAACCTGCGGGATATGGCTCGTTTTGTAGGGAACGACCCGTTGCACAAGGTCTCCCTCCTGATGTCGTATACCAGTACGCCGCACGATGTGGCCGACCCGTGGTTTACTGGAAATTTCGAGGACACATGGCGGGATGTACTGGCAGGTTGCACGGCGTTGTTAGAGAGGCTGTGCCAATAAAAGAAACAACTGGGTGTATCATCGTTCAGATGAAGCATCCAGCTGTTTTTAATTTAATCTTCTAGCCTGCCGTGGTCGTATAGCTTTTTACATCAGAAGTTGTTGGAAAATCAACCCTGGATGCGGGTCTGCATCAGATGGTCCGGGGTGTAGGCATCGGATAAGGTACCGTTCATGCTGGCGGCATAGTAATACAGGGCTGTCCAAGATTTCAGTTCATAGCTGGTGCCCTCCAGCACACCCTTGCCGCGGCAATAAGGAGCCCAGAACCGGTAGTATTCCTCCGATTTGTTGTCGGAGGGAACATCCATGTAGGTGCCGGTGGCCTCATCGTAGGGGGCAAAGGGAAGCGCCTGCCCTGTGGCCATTTTGCTAGCCCAGGGCAGCAGACTCACCAAGTTCTGGGAGGATTCAAAGGTGAAAGAGGTGGAGTAGGCTTTGTGGAAGTCCAGAGTCTGCCAGCTGTCGCTCTCCGGGAAATAGACTTCGATGCTGGAAACATCACAGGAGATCTGCCCGTCAGAAATGTGATAGCGGTAGCGCAGATTTCCGGTGTGGAGGGTGCCGGCACCGCCGTAGGTCCGGCCCTGAGGGGTGACACCGGAGCACGCAGCATCAAAGACACAGATGGATGCCAGCTGTGCACCGGACAAGTCGCAGACCACCAGACTGGAGCCCGCGCTGTGGTCGATCGCCGATTCACCGGTGGATTGCTCGTTGAAGGCGTCCGCGACGGTAAAGTCACCCTGATACAGCGCAGTGCGGACGTAGCCGCCGAACACGAAGGATACCTGAGAGCCGGAGGCATAATTGAAGGAATCACAGATAAAGGCAGTGACAGGAGACTGGATGTAGGTGTATCCGATGGCCTTTCCGTCTTCGTACTGGATATAGTCGTAGCCGGTGGGGATGGTCATCACCACGCTGTCCGGCGTTACATCGTCCAGACCCAGCTTGGAGAAATAGCCGTCCGGTGCCGTCAGGTCTGCGTCGTAGCGGGCCAGAAGATCCTGCATACTCCGGTATGCCAGAGCTTCCGGTGACAGATCCCGGGGATCCTCGTAGTCGTATGCCTTCGTCAGCTCATAGCAGCAGGTCTCCTCGGGCACCCAGGTCCAGCCGGCAGATGTTTTTTGCAGGCTCAGCACGCCCAGGTTTTGAGCATAGCAGCCGGTGGAGGTCATGATCACGCCGTTTTCCACGATGGGTTGGTCATAGGCGAGATGGTCGTGAGCGTTCTGGATCACGTCCAGGAAGCCTTCCTGAGCCCGCGCGGTGGCCCGGTCCTCTTCCATGCCGCAGTGGCTGATGGCGATGACAAGATCACAGCCCTTCTCCTCCTTGAGGAAACGGGCATAGACTCTGGCAACCTCGGCACAGTCCATCCGGGTCAGGTCCGAGTTCTTGCAGTAGCCGTAGGACTCCTCGCCTTCCAGGGCAAACAGACCCACCCTGTAGCCTGCTACCTGGCGGATGGCGTAGTTTTTGGCCCCAGTCTTGGCGTAGGCCCCGGCACCAAAAGCATTAGTGCTCAGGTCATTGGGGCGGATGTCGGCGCTGGTATAAGAGATCGGCTCGCCGTTGGCGTTGTATTTGATGAACACATTGGATACCAGCAACTGGGGCAGTTTGTGGTAGACCCCGTAGCGCAGCCGGTTTTTCCGGGCGTTGACCCAGGAGTTTTCGACGGCCTGATCGCCCACGTCGAATTCGTGGTTGCCCAGGGTGCAGAAATCTACCTGCATTTCGGCCAGGGCCAGGATCTCCCAGCCCTTTTGATAGCCGTCCTGGTAAGGAGTTCCCTGGGAGTAGTCACCACCGTCCAAGGTCAGGGTTTTGCCAAAGGCTCGGTGGCGTACCCCGGCCTGTGCGGCGGCCATTCGCGCCACGCCGCCGGTGATCCGGGTAGAGCCGTCCGTACTCATGATCTTAGAAGTACCCAGATTGGAGTGGATATCGTTGCTGAGCAAAAGCACGATGTCGCCCTGGTAGGGGGCCAGGTCCTGGGCAGAGGGCCAGCCGCAGCCCATCAGGGCAGGGGTCATGGCAGCACCGGCGGTGGTGGCGGCTGCCAGTTTCAAAAAGCTCTTTCGGGAAATCTTTTTCATGGTCCGATTCTCCTTTTTCTGTGTGGTGTTTTGATTCCATCGGATGTCAGTATACCGGGTCCTGTGTAAAACTTGAAACCGACGGAGGGTAAAATCTGCATAAAAAACACGGATTTATCGGTCCCTGCGAGGGGGGCAGAGGGCGTTCTTCCACCGGCAGGGCTCTAGCTGCCGGCAGCCAGAGCCCTGCAAAAGAAAAAGACGCACCACAAGCCGAAAGGGGCTGTTGTGCGTCTCTCATTCTCTCACGCAGAACCTATATGGAATCCTTGTATCTCATACTATAGCAAGACTTTCAGCAAAAGTCAACACATTGCCTTGTTTTTTGATTGAATGTTGAAAATATTTTGGCTTTTGCAATATGGGCAAGGCCGGACCCTGTGAGCGTGAAAAACCTTGACGCTGGGCGAGCTGAACCACAGCCGCAGTCCGCTGTGCTGGCTGGCCTGGGCTGTGCTGCACACCCTGCTCAAGCGCAGCTCCCGCGAGGGCACGCCGGACCTGAACCTGCTGTTCCAGTACAACATGCCTGTCCGTGCGCTGGCCCAGATGACCGGCGGCATGGTCGGGCAGGAGACGGTGGACGGCATCGTGATGGAAGCAAAGGGCTTCTGGATCATCGGCCTGCTGCGGGCGCTCATCGGCTTTGGGCAGAACGCAGTCTCCAACCGGAAGTTCCGCGCGGCACTGGACGCCGAGCGCGACGGCCCGGCGGTGTAAAACCATCTGACATTCCCGGATTTTCTCCTTCATTCTAAACAAACAGCCCCGGACTTGTTGAAAAGTCCGGGGCTGTTTGCGTGTGGGGCTTAGTAAATGTAGGGCTGCACGGGCGGCTGGTCGGGGCGGTGCTCTCCGATGATCTTTTCCATCCAGACCATGTCGTACCAGCGGCCGAACTTGTACCCGCAGTTGTGGAAGGTACCGACCAGTGCAAAGCCCAGATGCTCGTGGAACCGGGCGCTGTTCCGGGTCAGGTATTCGTCCTCCGCCTGCGGGTAGCCGATGCAGGCATACAGGTTCAGGATGCCCATGGCCTGCAGCCGGTCGGCCAGCGCCTCGTAGAGGGTACGGCCCAGTCCGCCGCGGCGGGCGTCGTGGTCGAGGTAGATGGTCAGCTCTGCGGCCCAGTCGTAGGCGGCACGGCCCACAAAGGGCCCCGCGTAGGCGTAGCCCTCCACCCGGCCGTCCCGCTCGATGACGAGGTAGGGGTATTTCTGCATGGTGCGGCGCATGCGGCCTTCAAATTCCTCCAGTGAGGGTACGTCGTATTCAAAGGTGATGACCGTGTGCTCCACATACCAGGCGTAGATCTCCAGAATGCGGGGCGCATCGGCCAGAGACGCATTCCGAATGGTAATATCCTGCATAAAAACATCTCCCTGTAGCAATAAATATCCCGGAATCCGGCCTGATTATAGCATATCCCACTTTAAAAGGACAGCGCAAAGCAGCAGAAGTGCCGCTCCGCACAGGCGGACAGGGGAGAAATGCTATTGGCAAAGTGGCAGAAAATGCGGCGTTCCGGCCCGGAAATCCCCACAAAAGCGCGAAAATCGGCCGTGCAGGCGCAAAATGCTGTACTTTGATACTTTACTGTGATAAAATAACACCATCCTTTCCCCGCGCGCTGCGCGGGAAAAGCCAAACGAGAGGGGGAACCTTTATGACAAATGTCTGCATCATTGCCACCATTGTGATCTATCTGGTGGGCATGCTGCTGGTGGGCTTTGTATACAGCAAGTCCAACGAGGACAGCACCGATTTCTACCTCGGCGGCCGCAAGATGGGCCCGCTGGTCACTGCTATGAGCGCGGAAGCCAGCGATATGTCCAGCTGGCTGCTGATGGGCCTGCCCGGCCTTGCCTACCTCACCGGCATTGCGTCGCCGGGCTGGACGGCCATCGGTCTGGCCGTGGGCACCTGGCTCAACTGGCTCATCGTGGCCCGGCGGCTGCGGCGCTACTCGGCCAATCTGGACGCCATCACGGTGCCGCAGTTCCTGTCGCTGCGGTTCCACGATCAGCGCAACCTGCTCAACGCGCTGGGCGCGGTGATCATCATCGTGTTCTTTATCCCGTACACGGCTTCCGGCTTTGCGGCCTGCGGCAAGCTGTTCCACAGCCTGTTCGGCGTGGACTACATGATCGCGATGATCGTGTCCGCACTGGTCATTGTGGGGTACACCATTCTGGGCGGCTTCCGGGCCGTGACCACCACCGACCTCATCCAGTCGGTGGTCATGAGCATCGCACTGGTGGCGGTGCTGGCCTACGGCATCGGTGTGGCCGGGGGCTGGGGTGCCGTGATGGAAAACGCCCGCAGCCTTTCCGGCTACCTGACCATGGCGGCCAGCCACGACGCTGCCGCCGGGACCGCCGCCTCCTACAGCCTGCTGGACATCGTGTCCACCATGGCCTGGGGCCTGGGCTACTTTGGCATGCCCCACATCCTGCTGCGGTTCATGGCCATTGAGGACGAAAAGAAGCTGGTGCTCAGCCGCCGCATTGCCAGCGTGTGGGTGGTCATTGCCATGACGGCCTCCATCGTCATCGGCGTGGTGGGCCTGGGCATGACCAAAGCCGGTGCGCTGGAATTCCTGAGCGGCTCTTCCAGCGAGACCCTCATCGTGCGCATTGCCAGCCTCATTGCACAGCACGGTGTGCTGGCGGCGGTGCTGGCGGGCCTGATCCTGGCCGGTATTCTGGCGGCCACCATGTCCACCGCCGACAGCCAGATGCTGGCAGCGGCGTCCAGTGTCTCGCAGAACATCCTGCAGGAGTTCGGCCATATGAAGCTCACCGAGAAGCAGAGCCTGTTTGCGGCCCGGCTTGCCCGCGATCCGGATTCCAGCGTGTTCGGCATCGTCAGCTTTGCATGGGCCGGTTTTGGCGGTGCCTTTGGTGCGGTGGTGCTGTGCGCCCTGTTCTGGAAGCGCTGCAACTGGCAGGGTGCACTGGCCGGGATGCTCTGCGGCGGCCTGATGGTCTTTGTGTGGAAGTACCTCATCAGCCCGCTGGGCGGCGTGTTCGGCATCTATGAGCTGCTGCCGGCCTTCCTGTTTTCGCTGGCAGCCTGCGTGGTGGTCAGCCTTGCCACCCCGGCCCCCGGTGCGGACATCGAGGCCGAATTTGAAGCGGCGAAATAACATTGCAAACGGAACGCCGGAGCGGCTATGGTCGCTCCGGCGTTTTCTTCCTAAGAAAACCGGACGGGCTCCCTTGCGGGGGCCCGTCCGGTCCTTGTGTATTAAGCTCCATTCAACAGAAGCAGTAAAAATTCCGCGCAGGGCATCAAAAATCCGAAAAAGCAGAAGCACAGCACTTCAAGCGCGAGCCACAGAAAGCGGGAAAGCTGCGCGGCAAACGCTATGGAAGCGGAGAAAAAGACATCACCCCACTGGCGGACGTACCGGTTCTGTTCAAAGCTGTTCCAGAGCTCCAGCAGGAAAAATTCTACTCCGACTGAAAGAGGAAAGATGAGCCATGAGAGCATCCATCCATCAGACTGCAGGGAGCCGTCGTTGAGCGCATGCCAATGGACGGCAATGCTTCCGGGGCAGGTCAGCATGCCCCACAGGGCCAGTGCAACGCTCAGACAGAGCATCGCGACGCGGACCGAATGCCAGTCCACGGTATGCTGGCGGCGCAACATGGAAAAGAAATCCTCCAGAGGGACCGGTGCGGCAGGGGCGCCCTGACCGGGGGCATGGCAGTGCATCAGGTCCGCAAGAGACAGGCCCAGTGCGTCGGCCAGAGGTTCCAGCGTATTGATGTCCGGCAGACCGACGCCGCGTTCCCAGCGGCTGACGGCCTTGTCGGTCACATGCAGCTGTTCGGCCAGCTCGGCCTGGGTCAGGCCCTGTGCCCTGCGCACCTGGGCAAGAAAGGCACCGAACATTTTTGCGTCCATACAGATCACATCCTTTTCCACAGAATAGCAGACCTGTGTGGAAAACGCAACCGACGGAACGTTTACCCACGCTTTTGAAGGAGAATGAGCGGGCGTCCTGCAAGAATATCTTGACAAAAAGTTACGATGACACTATACTAAAAGCAAAGGAAGGGCGCTGGCTGCAGATTGGTCAGCTCCTTACCGGCATTATGTCAAAAAGATTGACCGCTCGGTTGGGGAACAGAGGCGGTCAATCTTTTTTGCTTTTGGAATAATGTTTTGCGCGCGGGCTGCCCCGAAAGACATCCCGCGAGATCATCCAGGTCACCTGAATGACACCAACGATCACTGTAGCCAGAAGGTTCAGTGCACTGAAAACAATATTCAAAACATCCATAATGGACTCCTCCTTTGGGTATCCTGTGTAACCATTTGTACCGTCCGGAGGATCACAAAAAATTGAACACCCCCGGACATCGGATGCCGGAGGAGCTTGACCACCTGTGCCTGCAGCACAGTGCCCTTCTTTTGGTAGAGTAACACAAAAGCATACGGATTGCAACCAAAAAGGACGTGCTCCCCTGCGGGAACACGTCCTTTGGTTTGCTTATGATTCAGGCGAGGTTCAGCTTACAGCTGGGGGCCGGCAGAGACCAGAGCCTTGCCGTGCTCGTTGCCTTCGTACTTTGCGAAGTTCTTGATGAAGCGGCCAGCCAGATCCTTTGCCTTCTCCTCCCACTGGGAAGCGTCAGCATAGGTGTCGCGAGGATCGAGGATCGCGGGATCGACGCCGGGCAGCTCGGTGGGAACTTCGAAGTCGAAGTAGGGGATCTTCTTGGTGGGAGCCTCGTTGATGGCGCCGCTCAGGATGGCATCGATGATACCACGGGTATCCTTGATGGAGATGCGCTTGCCGGTGCCGTTCCAGCCGGTGTTGACCAGATAAGCCTTTGCACCGCTCTTCTGCATCTTCTTGACCAGCTCCTCAGCATACTTGGTGGGGTGCAGCTCCAAGAAAGCCTGACCGAAGCAAGCGGAGAAGGTGGGGGTGGGCTCGGTGATGCCGCGCTCGGTGCCAGCCAGCTTTGCGGTGAAGCCGGACAGGAAGTAGTACTGGGTCTGCTCCGGGGTCA
>OMDB01000816.1_pt1 | contig 11995 bp, 11 predicted proteins | sample 1645161 | NCBI WGS metagenome assembly OMDB01 (sample SAMEA103958135, study PRJEB25191) | human gut metagenome
TTGCACTGCATCAGCACAAAGGAAAATCTATCGCCGCCTGCCTGAAAGACCGCACCAACTATGCACAGAATCCTGACAAGACTGAAAAAGGCGAACTTGTCAGCAGCTATCAATGCAGCCCGCTTACTGTGGACGAGGAGTTCATGCTCACAAAAAAGCTGTACGAGCAGGCCACCGGGCGCAGCCAAAAAAGTAACATTATCGCCTATCAGATACGGCAATCTTTCCGACCTGGTGAAATTACGGCTGAAGAAGCAAACCGCATCGGTTATGAGTTGGCCTCCCGGTTTCTGAAAGGCAAACACGCTTTTATCGTTGCAACGCATACCGATCGGGAACACATCCACAATCACATTATCTATAACTCGACCACTCTGGACGGCACAATAATGAGGTGTGATAGCGATAGCGGCAAAAAGCTAATAAAATCAATGGTTTTGCGGACAGCGGATAGACAGGGAATGTGTTAAAAACTGAATACGCACACAAACGGCGTTACCTTAACCCCTTTGGGGGAGAAAGTAACGCCGTTTTTTTATGCCCGCAGGAAAGGAGGTGCAGCCGGAATGTATTTCACAAAGGGCAAGCAGCGGGCGTTTGAATTGCTCATGCAGCAGAAGCCGGGATTTGACCGCTATCAATCCGGTTGTGCCGGAGATGATGAAGATTGCGGCACTTGCCGTTTCTACCGCCCCGGGTGGAAATATGAGTTTTGCGTTTTCAAAGAGTGTCCCTATTGCCCCGGCAAAAGGACGCGGAAAACGCACGCCAGCATGGACAAATAGACGGGCAAAAGCCCTTGTGCCATGCGGCTTTGCAGACGCGAAAACGGCAAAGGGCATATTGCAATACCAAAACAGCCGAAAACGGCTTTCTAATTGTCCACGCATACCAAGAGAGGAAGTGAGGAAATATGGCAGTTTTCAGAGTGGAGCGAAATACGGGATATACCGTTATGAGCAACCACCACTTGCGAAACAAGGAATTGTCCTTAAAGGCAAAGGGCTTGTTGTCGCAAATGCTTTCGCTGCCCGAAGATTGGGATTATACCCTTGCGGGCTTATCCCATATCAACCGGGAGAAGATCGACGCAATCCGCGAAGCGGTAAAGGAACTCGAAAAAGCCGGATATATCGTGCGCAGCCGGGAGCGCGACGAAAAGGGACGCTTGCGGGGCGCAGATTACGTCATATACGAGCAGCCGCAGCCGCGAGAGCCGGAAGCAGCTACCAGCGGCGGACAGCCGCCTATATTGGATTTACCTACATTGGAAAATCCAACATTGGATAATCCAACGTTGGAAAAACCTACGCAGGAAAAACCTACGTTGGAAAATCCAACGCAATTAAATAAAGATATATCAAGTAAAGAACAATCAATTACTGATTTATCAAGTACCCATTCCATTCCTTTCCATTCCCTAAATCCCTTGCCCTTTGCACAGGGCGAAGCGGCTACGCCGCCGGAAAGGAAAAGAACGGAAGCGAAAAGCAATAGCGCAGTAGAGATTTACAGGGAGATTATCAAGGACAATATCGAATACGACCATCTCATTCAAAACTGCAAAATCGACGCAGACCGCCTAAATGAGATTGTTGACCTCATGCTGGAAACCGTCTGCACAGCCCGAAAGACAATCCGTATCGCTGGGGACGACTACCCCGCCGAACTTGTCAAATCCAAGTTTTTGAAGCTGAACAGCAACCATATTGAATTTGTTTTGGACTGCATGAGGGAAAACACAACCAAAGTGCGCAACATCAAGCAGTATCTAAAAGCGGTGCTGTTCAACGCGCCGAGTACCATTGACAGCTACTATACCGCCCTTGTCAATCACGACTTATACGGCGGCGAATGACATAGCCGCACTTTACCGGGAAAGGAGTTGATACCTTGCAGGAGGAAGTAACCCAAAAAACGATTGCCCTATACGTCAAAGTGGGAAAAGGCGCGGCGCGGCTTACCGAACAGGCGTTACAGAAAGCAATCCAAAAGTTTTTGGAGCAGAAAAGCAAGCCCGCACATGGGAAACAGACCATGCGGCAGCTTATGAAGCAAAACGCGGGGGTTTCCAACATCGAGATCACCGACAGCAATATTAAAGCCTTTGAGAGTACGGCGAAGAAATACAACATAGATTTTTCGCTGAAAAAGGTTAAGGGCGAACAGACCCGTTACCTTGTGTTTTTCAAAGGCAGGGACGCGGACGTTATGACCGCAGCGTTTCAAGAGTTTTCCGCAAAGAAGCTGAACAGGGATAAAAAGCCCTCTATCCGCAAAGCCCTTGCCGCAGCAAAGGACAAGGCGAAGCAGCTTAACGCCGCCCGCGACAAGGTAAAGAAAATGGACAGGGGGCGCGAGATATGAAGCAGATCAACTACAAAAAGCTGATACTTCCGAATATCCCCTATGTGTTCTTTGTCTATCTCTTTGATAAAGTCGGACAGGCGGTGCGGCTTGCCCCCGGCGCGGATATTTCTGCAAAGATACTGAATATCACACAAGGATTTTCCGCAGCCTTTGAAAACGCCTTGCCGAGCGTTTACCCGTTGGATTTGCTTGTCGGCATTGTCGGTGCGGTGATTATCCGCTTGATAGTCTATGTCAAAGGGAAAAACGCGAAGAAATACCGCAAGGGCGCGGAGTACGGCTCTGCCCGATGGGGAAACGCCGAAGATATAAAGCCCTACATAGACCCGGATTTCCAAAACAACATCATTTTGACGCAGACGGAACGGCTTACCATGAACAGCCGCCCGAAGCAGCCGAAGTACGCGAGAAATAAGAACGTCGTCGTGATCGGCGGCAGCGGCAGCGGAAAAACAAGATTTTTTGTCAAACCTAATCTAATGCAGCTTCATTCCTCTTACGTCTTAACCGACCCGAAAGGTACGGTTTTGATTGAGTGCGGGAAGCTGCTGCAACGGGCGGGCTACCGCATTAAGGTACTGAATACGATTAACTTCAAAAAATCCATGCACTACAACCCCTTTGTGTATATCCGCAGCGAGAAAGATATTTTGAAGCTGGTAAATACGTTGATAGCGAATACCAAAGGTGAGGGAGAAAAAAGCGCGGAGGATTTTTGGGTAAAGGCAGAACGGCTTTTGTATTGCGCGTTGGTGGGCTACATCTGGTACGAAGCCCCCGCCGAGGAAATGAACTTTATTACCCTGTTGGAACTTATCAACGCCAGCGAAGCCCGCGAGGACGACGAGGAATATCAAAGCCCCGTCGATCTGCTGTTTGCCGACTTGGAAGAACGCGACCCCGACCATTTCGCGGTGAAGCAGTACCGAAAATATAAATTGGCGGCGGGCAAAACCGCAAAATCAATCCTCATTTCTTGCGGTGCGCGGCTTGCCCCTTTCGATATAAAGGAACTCCGCGATCTCATGTCCTACGACGAATTAGAACTTGATACGTTGGGCGACAGAAAAACGGCTTTGTTCCTCATAATGAGCGATACAGACAGCACGTTTAATTTTGTTATCGCTATGCTGCAATCGCAGCTTTTCAATTTGCTTTGCGACAAGGCCGATGATGAATACGGCGGCAAGCTGCCCGTCCATGTGCGGTGTCTGCTTGACGAGTTTGCGAACATCGGTCAAATCCCGCAGTTTGAAAAGCTGATTGCCACAATCCGCAGCCGGGAAATCTCGGCTTCTATCATTCTGCAATCGCAGAGCCAGCTAAAAGCCATTTACAAGGACGCGGCAGAAATCATACTTGATAATGCCGACAGCACCTTGTTTTTGGGAGGGCGCGGGAAAAATGCAAAAGATATTTCGGAAAACTTGGGACGGGAAACAATCGACAGTTTCAACACTTCCGAAAATCGCGGCACGCAGGTTTCTCATGGACTTACTTATCAAAAATTAGGAAAGGAGTTGATGACACAGGACGAAATAGCAGTTATGGACGGTGGGAAATGTATTTTGCAGCTACGCGGTGTACGTCCCTTTTTAAGCGACAAATACGATATAACGAAACACCCGAACTACAAATACCTTTCCGACTTCGACAAGAAAAACGCTTTTGACGTTGAACGGTATATGTCTACCCGTCCGGCAATCGTAAAGCCGGACGAACCCTTTGACATATACGAAATAGATTTGTCCGACGAGGACGCAGCCGCCGAATAAAAACGGCGGCATTTTTATTTCCAACAACATTTTTTGAGCCGTTTTAGCGGCAGAAAGCGAGGTTTCTATGGAGTTTTTCAACAGCGCAGTTGACGTATTGCAGACTTTGGTAATCGCGCTTGGCGCAGGACTTGGCATTTGGGGCGGCATTAACCTCATGGAGGGGTACGGCAACGATAACCCCGGCGCGAAGTCGCAGGGCATGAAACAGTTGATGGCGGGCGGCGGCGTTGCCCTTATCGGCCTTACCCTTGTCCCGCTGCTCTCCGGCCTGTTTGGATAATGCCACAAACTAACACTACCCGCCGCGCTCTCCCGCTTCACGCGGGAGGGCGCGGGAAAGGAGGGATTAGCTTTTGATATGGCAGATGATTGAAGATTGGTTTCGCGGCATTTTGACAGACGGAATACTCTCTAATCTCTCCGGGCTGTTCGACAGCGTAAATACAGAGGTTGGAGAAATCGCAACGCAAGTCGGCACAACCCCCGCCGGGTGGAACGCGGGCATATTCAATATGATACGCAGCCTATCGGAAAACGTCATTGTGCCGATTGCGGGCGTTATCATTACCTTTGTCATGTGCTACGAACTAATCCAGCTTGTAATTGAGAAAAACAATCTGCACGATCTCGACACTTGGATTTTCTTCAAGTGGATTTTCAAAACCTTTGTTGCGGTGCTGCTGGTAACAAATACTTGGAACATCGTCATGGGCGTATTTGACATTACACAGAGCGTCGTCAACGACAGCGCGGGCGTTATCATATCCGACACAAGCATAGATATTGCAACCGTTATCACCGATATAGAAGCAAAGCTGGACGCTATGAGCGTCGGCGGGCTTTTGGGGCTATGGTTTCAATCCCTTTTTGTAGGGCTTACCATGAAAGCCCTCTCTATCTGCATTATGCTGGTGGTGTACGGGCGCATGATTGAAATATACCTTGTAACGAGTATCGCCCCTATCCCCGTTGCGACAATGGTAAATCGTGAATGGGGCGGCATGGGACAGAACTACTTAAAATCCTTGCTTGCCCTCGGTTTTCAGGCTTTTCTAATTCTTGTGTGCGTCGGTATTTATGCGGTTTTGATACAGACAATCGCAGCAACCGACGACATATCCGGCGCGATCTGGTCTTGCATGGGCTATACCGTCCTCTTGTGCTTCACCCTGTTCAAGACGGGAAGCCTTGCAAAGAGCGTCTTTTCGGCGCATTAAGGGGGTGCGCTATGATTTGAAAATCGGTTTAATCGACGTGGATAGCCATAACTTCCCCAACCTCTGCTTGATGAAGCTGTCCGCGTATCACAAAGCAAAGGGGCATAAAGTGGAATGGTGGAACGCAAAGGGGCGGTACGACCTTGTATATAAAAGCCGCGTCTTTACGGACACCTATTCCAAAGACACGATAACCGTTACCAACGCGGAACAGGTTATTTTCGGCGGTACGGGCTACGACACGAAAAACCGCTTGCCGCCGGAAGTGGAACACAGTTACCCGGATTATTCAATCTACCCGCAGTTTTTCGGGATTGCCTACGGCTTTTTGAGCCGGGGTTGTCCGAGGAATTGCGGTTTTTGCATTGTCAGCGGCAAGGAGGGACGCAAAAGCGTCAAGGTTGCGGATTTATCCGAGTTTTGGAAATGGCAGCCGGAAATCAAGCTAATGGACGCTAATCTGCTTGCCTGTCCCGACCATGAAAAACTCATTGAGCAGCTTATACAGAGCCGCGCATGGGTGGATTTTTCGCAAGGGCTGGATATTCGCCTTGTGAACAGGGATAATGTCAGCCTGTTAAATCGGGTACGGATAAAAGCGGTACATTTTGCATGGGATAATCCCGACGAGGACTTGACCGGGTATTTCCAACGTTTTTTGGATTTGACAGCTATTAAGAGCAGCCGCCAGCGGCGCGTGTATGTTCTTACCAACTACGGCAGCACTCACGAACAGGATTTATACCGCGTGAACACCTTGCGGGCTATGGGCTTTGACCCGTATGTGATGATTTACGAGCGTCCAACCGCCCCGCCTGTTACCCGCCATTTGCAACGGTGGGTAAACAACAAGCGGCTTTTCTATGCTGTTCCCCGCTTTGAAGATTACATTCCGGGCAGAAAGGAGGTTTGAAATGGCGTATGTAACCGTCCCAAAGGATTTAACCAAAATCAAGAGCAAGGTAATGTTCAACCTTACCAAAAGACAATTACTCTGTTTCGGCGCGGCGGTGGCTATCGGGCTACCGCTATTCTTTTTGACAAAGGACAGCGCGGGAACGACAACGGCGGCTTTGTGCATGGTGCTTGCCATGCTGCCTATGTTCCTACTCGCCATGTATGAGAAGAACGGGCAACCGCTGGAAGTGATTATACGGCAATTTGTGGAAGTGAAGTTTCTTCGCCCCAAAGAGCGACCTTATCAGACCAACAATTTTTATACCGCCCTTGCGCGGCAGGAGCGATTAGATAAGGAGGTACGGGCGATTGTCAAAGGAAAAGGGAAAGACCCAAAACAAAAAGCGTAAACTTACGCGGCAGGAAAAGAAACAGATCGACGCGCTTATCCGGCAGGCAAAGGGCGACGGAAAGCCCCATACGGCGCAGGACAGCATACCGTTTGAGCGAATGTATAAGGACGGGATTTGCCGCCTTGCAAACGGGCGGTATTCCAAGTGCATTGAGTTTGAAGATATTAACTATCAGCTTGCGCAGCCGGACGACAAGACCGCCATTTTTGAAGCCCTTTGCGATATGTATAACTCGTTCGACGCTTCTATCAGCGTGCAGCTTTCCCTAATCAGCCGCCATGCGAACAAGGAGGATTTTAAGAGCAGTATCACGATTGCCCCGCAAAATGACGACTTTGACAGTATCAGAGCCGAATACACCGAAATGCTTAGGACGCAGCTTGAACGGGGCAACAACGGGCTTATCAAGACCAAGTTCCTCACCTTTACCATTGAAGCAAAAGATATTAAATCGGCGCGGGCGCGGCTTGCCCGTATCGAAACGGACACGCTCAACCATTTTAAGGTGATCGGCGCGGCGGCGCGGGTACTGGACGGGAAGCAGCGGCTTGAAGTGCTGCATGGGCTGTTCCACCCGGACGGGGAACGCTTTAACTTTGCGTGGGAATGGCTACCCGCAAGCGGCCTTTCCGTCAAGGACTTTATCGCCCCGTCCTCTTTCCGCTTTGGCGACGGGCGAATGTTTCAAATGGGCGGGAAGTTTGGCGCGGTTTCCTTTTTGCAGATTGCCGCGCCGGAACTTTCAGACCGTATGCTTGCCGACTTCATGGAAGCGGAAAACGGGATTGTCGTCAATCTGCACATTCAGAGTATCGACCACAACGAAGCGATCAAGACGATCAAGCGGAAAATCACCGACCTTGACCGTATGAAAATCGAGGAACAGAAAAAGGCAATCCGCAGCGGCTACGATATGGATATAATTCCGTCCGACCTTGCCACCTACGGCGGCGAAGCGAAAAACCTTTTGCGGGATTTGCAGAGCCGGAACGAGCGAATGTTTTTGCTTACGCTGTTAGTTTTGAATGTGGCAGACACAAAGCAGAAATTGGACAACGACGTATTTCAGGCCGCAAGTATCGCGCAGAAATACAACTGTATGCTCACCCGCCTTGACTACCGGCAGGAACAGGGGCTTATGTCCTCTATCCCATTGGGGGAAAACCTAATCCATATCCAGCGGGGCTTGACGACTTCCAGCACCGCTATTTTCGTCCCCTTTACGGTACAAGAACTGTTCCAAAGCGGCGAAGCGTTGTATTACGGATTAAACGCCCTTTCTAACAACATGATTTTGTGCGATAGAAAACGGCTGAAAAACCCAAACGGCTTGATACTCGGCACACCGGGAAGCGGCAAGAGTTTTTCGGCAAAGCGCGAGATCACCAACGCTTTTCTCATTACCGCAGACGATATTATCATTTGCGATCCCGAAGCCGAATATTACCCCCTTGTGGAACGGCTGAAAGGACAGGTTATCAAGGTTTCGCAGAACAGCACGCAGTACATAAACCCGATGGATATTAACCTCAATTACAGCGAGGGCGACACGCCCATAGCCTTAAAGAGCGACTTTATCCTTTCCTTTTGCGAGTTAATCATGGGAGGTAAAAACGGGCTGGAAGCTGTCGAAAAGACCTTGATTGACCGCGCCGTTATCAGCGTGTACCGCAGCTACCTTGCAGACCCGAAGCCGGAAAATATGCCGGTTTTAGGCGACCTCTACAATGAGATTAGGAAGCAGCCGGAAAAGGAAGCGCAGCGTATCGCGTCGGCGTTGGAACTGTATGTAAACGGCAGCTTGAACCTGTTTAACCACCGCACAAACGTTGACATTCACAACCGCCTTGTCTGCTTTGACATTAAGGAACTCGGCACCCAGCTTAAAAAAGTCGGTATGCTCATTATCCAAGACCAGGTGTGGAACCGCGTAACGCTCAACCGCAGCGAGGGCAAGGCGACGCGGTACTACATCGACGAGTTTCATTTGCTCTTGAAAGAGGAACAGACCGCCGCCTATTCCGTTGAAATATGGAAAAGATTTAGAAAATGGGGCGGTATTCCGACAGGTATCACGCAGAACGTCAAAGACCTTTTGACGAGCAGAGAAGTTTCAAACGTTTTTGAAAACAGCGATTTTGTCTATATGCTCAACCAAGCCCAGGGCGACCGGGAAATCCTTGCAAAGCAGCTTAACATTTCGCAGCAGCAAATGACCTATGTAACCCATTCCGACGCGGGCGAGGGGCTTATCTTCTATGGCAACGTGATTTTGCCCTTTATTGACCGTTTCCCGCAAAATACAGAACTCTATCGCGTCATGACGACCAAACCCGGCGAGGTGTCGGCATGAGGATAGAAACGGATAAAATCTATTGCGGCGACAGCTTACAGGTGCTTCAAACCTTGCCAGATAACTGTATTGATTGTTGCGTAACGTCCCCGCCCTACTACGGCTTGCGGGATTACGGCGCAGACGGGCAGATCGGGCGGGAAGCAACGCCGGAGGAATATGTTTCCCGCATTACGGCGGTTTTCCATGAGGTAAAGCGGGTGCTTACGCCGGAGGGTACTTGTTGGCTGAATATCGCGGACACTTATTGCGGCACAGGCAGCAAGGCGCAGCATACAGACCCCAAATATCCCAAAGGCAGGAACGGGCAGCAAGTGGCGGTAAACCACCGCGCCCCCGGCTGCAAGCCGAAAGACCTAATCGGTATTCCGTGGCTTGTCGCCCTTGCCTTGCGGGGCGACGGTTGGTATTTGCGCAGTTCTATCATTTGGCATAAGGGGAACCCCATGCCGGAAAGCACGCGGGACAGGCCGACCCGCTGCTATGAATATGTGTTTCTGCTTACCAAGTCAAAGAAGTATTTTTACGATTGGCAAGCGGTAGCCGAGCCGATAGCCCCCGCAACGGCGGGGCGGCTGAAAAGCGGAGTTAGCAAAGGAAACAAGTATAACGTTACTGTTCCGGGGCAAAACCAACCGCAGAAAATCAACCGCCCCCGCGAAAAGGGCGCATACGCCGACGAGATGATTTCCCCCGTCCGCAGCCGCCGCAACGTTTGGCAGATCAATAATGTTGCGTATCGCGGCGGGCATTTCGCGGCATACCCGCCCAAACTTGCGGAAACGTGCATTTTGGCGGGCTGTCCCGTGGGCGGGATTGTCCTTGACCCGTTTTTAGGCAGCGGCACCACCGCAGCGGCGGCAAAGCACCTTTCCCGCCGCTATATCGGCATTGAGTTAAACCCCGAATACTGCACCCTTGCAAAACAGCGTATTGGAGGTGATGAACATTGAGCAAGGAATTAAAAGCCCCCGACAAGGTAACGCAGAAAATGACCCGCGACGGTGCGGTTGCGGAAAACCTCACGACGGGCGAAACGTCCAGTATCAGCGAAAGGCCGCAGGAGGAAAACTATTCAGCCCCCGCAGGCGCGGCAGCGGAAAAGGTTGTGCAGCATATCGGCGCAGAGATTGAGCGACACGCAGCAAAAGGCGCGGAGAAAAAAGCCCTTGACGCGACGCAGCCTAAAACCCATTCTTCCCGCTTGCAGTTTTCCGAAGCGGAACGGGCAACGCCGGAATTGCAGAAAGCTATCCGTAAATCCGAGAAAGCGGCAGACCGTTTAGACGCAGCGCGGGCGGCTATCCCCAAGCAGACCAAAATCAAGAAAGAGCGCGTTTTTGACGAAGCGAAAGGCAAGGCAAAAACGCGCCTTTCCTTTGAAAAGACGGATAAGCCCCCAAACGGCAAGTTGCGGCATAACCCCTTATCCCGTCCGGCACAGGAGTTAAACAGTACCGTACATGGGAAAATCTACGAGGTAGAGAAAGAAAACGTCGGTGTGGAAAGCGGGCACCGGGTAGAACTTGCCGGAGAGAAAGCGGGCGGCATGGCGGCGCGGGCAGTTAAGGGCGGCATACGCCGCCATAAGCTGAAACCCTACCGGGCAGCGGCGGCAGCGGAGAAAAAAGCGGTAAAGGCAAACGCCGATTTTCTCTATCAAAAGGCGCTGCACGATAACCCCGCGCTTGCGCACTCAAACCCCATTTCCCGCTTTTGGCAGAAGCAGCGCATTAAAAAGCAGTATGCAAAGGCGTTGAAAACGGGCGGCAAGGTGAAAAAGACCGCCGAAGCCACCGCAAAGGCAGCAAAGAAAACGGCGCAGGAAACCAAACGGGCGACGTTCTTTGTCGTCCGGCATTGGAAAGGCTGTTTGATCGTGGGCGGGATTGCCTTTATCGTGCTGCTGCTTTTCGGAGGCTTGTCCTCTTGCTCCCTCTTTGGCGGCAACAGCGGTAGCGGTTTGATTGCGTCGTCCTATCTTTCCGAGGACGCGGATATTACGGGCGCGGAAAGCGCGTATGCCGCTATGGAAGCCGAATTACAGGATATGCTGGACAATATCGAAAGCGAATACCCCGGCTATGACGAATACCGGGTAAACGCGGACGAGATCGAGCATGACCCCTATGTGTTAATCTCTATCCTTTCCGCGCTGCATGAGGGCGTGTTTACCCTTGATGAAGCGCAAAGCACCCTTGAAATGCTCTTTGAGAAACAGTATATCTTGACGGTTACGGAGGAAGTCGAGGTACGCTACCGCACCGAAACGAGGACGGACAGCGAGGGCAACGAATACGACGTTGAAGTAGCCTATAACTATTACATTCTCAATGTGGATTTGGAAAACTTCAACCTCTCCCATGTTCCCGTTTACATTATGGGCGAGGAACAGCTATCCATGTACGCTATGTATATGTCGTCGCTGGGAAACCGCCCCGATTTGTTCCCGCAATCCGGCTATGTTTCAAAATACTATGAAAACCCGCCCGCAGATTACGAAGTACCCGCCGCGCTGCTCAATTCCGATGAAAAGTTTGCGCGGCTCATGGAGGAAGCAGATAAATACGTCGGTTTTCCCTATGTGTGGGGCGGCAGCACCCCGGAAACCTCTTTTGATTGCAGCGGCTTTGTGAGTTATGTGTTGACGAACAGCGGCCTATACAATACGGGCAGACTTGGGGCGCAGGGGCTTTACAACATTTCAACCCGCGTTTCCAGCCCGCAGCCGGGGGATTTGGTTTTCTTTACGGGTACATACGATACCCCCGGCGTTTCCCATGTTGGGATTTATGTGGGCGAGGACGGGGACGGAAGCCCTATCATGCTGCATTGCGGCGACCCGATACAATACACAAAACTTGATACAAGCTATTGGCAATCCCATTTCTACGCCTACGGGCGGCTAAATTACAACTGATTTGAAAGGAGTAAATGACTATGGCGAACACGAAACTTGACCGTATC
>OMDB01000855.1_pt1 | contig 11484 bp, 7 predicted proteins | sample 1645161 | NCBI WGS metagenome assembly OMDB01 (sample SAMEA103958135, study PRJEB25191) | human gut metagenome
CCGGAAAACCGGATGAGACAGCAGAACCGGGTGAAGCCGGAAAACCGGATGAGACAGCAGAACCGGGTGAAACCGGAAAACCGGATGAGACAGCAGAACCGGGTGAAGCCGGAAAACCGGATAAAATGGCAGAACCGGAGGAAACTCTAGAGCAGGTGGAAACAGCAAAAATAAAAGAAACGGCACAGACGGAAAAAACTGCAGGAACAGATGAACAGTCAGAACCGGGAGAAATCCAGATGGAGATACCGGATGAAATCATGAGGCCGGATGAAACTGTAAATGCGGATCAGAAACTGCCATTTACAGATCCGCGTAAGGAAGCAGTTGAAAAGACAGAGATCTCACAGGAACAGGACGATGTCATTCGCAGTCTGCTTACCTGCATCAGTAAGGATCGGCTTGCAGATTTTCACAATGCGCTGGTATTGTTCTTTGGTGAAGATATTGGAAAAGAACTTTATCAGGAGGCAAAAAACAGTTCTGCGTATGCAATCTGTCGTGTAAATCAGACTGCGATCAGTGAGGAAGAGAAGTTTGATGTTTACTGTCAGACGGTATTTGCTTACAGTGATCCGAAAATGGACTGTCCGGAAGATTTTTCTTCGTTTTTGTATAAAGCAAATACAAAGAGAAAGAACCTTAATTCATTAAGAGCAGCATTGCAGGGACATTATGGCAAGGATAAGGGAATGAAATATTATTCTCTTTTTAAGTCACACATCAAGATTATGAATCGGATGTAAAGAAGGAGAGGCTGGTTGAAGCGAAAACGGGAAGAACATAACGGATGTGGTGGCGGAACACCAGGTAGCCAGAAGACCCGAAGAACAGCACCCCCGGATGCGTATTTTGTACGCATCCGGGGGTGTTGTCAGGTGGTTAAAGTTATTTCAAACCGCCGGAAATGTTGAATAAGTATAAATATTTTGAAAAATTACAAAAATTTCTTGGATTTTATGCTTGACAATCGGACGATCCTATTGTATAGTAATACAGGTGTTGAGAAAACATGATGCTGCTGTGGCTCAGTCGGTAGAGCGTCGCATTGGTAGTGCGGAGGTCACGGGTCCGATTCCCGTCAGCAGCTCTTTTTTATGCCAGAAAAGTTTAAGTGATAACTTAATTCTTTTCTGGCTCTTTTTCTTTCTGACCGGAAATAAAATGATCAATGAGAAGATTGATCGTATGTTGCTGTGTCTCGATGATTTTTTGGAATGTTTCATTTTCTTTTGCCAGACGGGTGATTTCAGCTTCGCTATTCATATTCATCTTCCTTTTTACACCATTCAAATCGATACATCATATATGTTTTATGTTAAAAAATATTCCCTGAAATGTCAAGACAATAAAGACGTCTGTGGAGAAACATTGTTACTTTATTAACATAAAGCGTCAAAATAACTGCCGGATTCGACATAACATGCAAAAATCCAGACATACAAATTTAGATTCAGGGAAAATACGCAGTAATATTTAGGAATTTATGAATTTTTTACGAACGGATGTTATTTGTATGAGTAATGTGCTAAAATATCATTCGGCTAAAGATCCGGGGAAAGTAGATTCTCCCTTTGAAGTGAGGTTTGATATGAATGCGAGCAGAAAAAGAAAAAATACAAAACCGAAAGGTTTTTTTGAAAAATTAAAGGAGCAGAGAAATCAGAGAAAGGCGGACAGGGCAAAACAGACGGACAGGAAAACAGATATCTTAAAAAAGACAGGGAGTGGGATTGTTACATTACTGCTTGTCATTTTACCGCCGGCAGTTTGTTTTTATCTGATGGAGTGTTATTCGCACAATCCATTTGCAGTGGTACGTCCGTGGGCACAGTTTTTTAATATCGTGCTGTTTGAACTGGTAACAGTTTTCCTGTTTGTGCTGACGGGAAAATTAAAGGCTGCGCACCGGATCGTATACATTGCAGCAATGATTTATGGAATTGCGAACAGTTATGTGGTGCGTTTCCGGACGAATCCGATTGTGCCGTGGGATATTTTTTCCTGGAAAACGGCTGTGAGCGTTGCAGATAATTATGATTTTATGCCGGATACGCGCATGGTCGTTGTGACACTGGTATTTTTTGCAGCAATCGTATTATTTCGTTTTATAAAAGTAAAAGTGACACGTTTGGTATTCTGGAAACGGCTGATTCCGGCAGCGCTGGTGGCTGTGGTTCTTTCATTGTTTGCGGGAACACTGCAGCAGGAGAACTTTCAGAACAGCCACAGACTTTACAATAAACTGTTCACGCCGGTCTACATGACGGATGTGGATGGTATGGCAGTCACATTTGTCATGAATCTTGCCTATATGTCGATCGACAAACCGGAGCATTACAGCGCCGCTGAGGCACAGGCGGTGCTTGATTCCTACGGGGAGGACGGTGCAATGTCGGAGAAATCAGGCTCTGAGGCAGAAGAAGACGATACACAAAAGGAGGAAGATCTTCCGAATATCATTGTAATGATGAATGAGTCATTTTCGGATCTGTCCGTGTTAGGTGATTTTGAAACCAACGAGGATTACATGCCGTTTATCCACAGCTTAGAGCAGGGGGAGAAAAATACGGTTACGGGAATGTTAAACGTATCTGTCTGCGGTGGAAATACCGCGAATACAGAGTTTGAATTTCTGACCGGCAATACAATGGCATTCCTCCCGCAGGGGAGCATCCCGTATCAGCAGTACATCAATGGAGATTTGAAGGCACTTCCGGATTATCTGAAGACTTTAGGATATCAGACCATTGCGACACATCCTTACAATGCCGGCGGATGGGAACGCGATACGGTCTATCCGATGCTGGGATTTAATGAGAGCGTGTTTAAAGATGATTATGTGAATCCGCAGTATGTCAGACAGTATATCAGCGATGAGAGCTGCGTGGATAAGATTATTGAATTTTATGAAAATAAGGAAAAGGATGCGCCGCTGTTTGTGTTTAATGTGACCATGCAAAATCACGGTGGATATCAGGATCAGTACGGCAATTTTACACCGGATATCTCGGTGAAAGATTCTACAAATTTTTCACTGCAGCAGTATTTATCCCTGGTAAAACTTTCCGATTCCGCGTTAGAACATCTGATTTCCTATTTTGAAGAGGCAGATGAAAAAACAGTGATCGTTTTTTTCGGAGATCATCAGCCGAGTGATGCCGTTGCATCTACGGTTCTTGCAAAGAACGGGATGTCCTGGAATCACTTGACAGAGGAACAGCAGAAACTGCGTTATCAGGTTCCTTATGTGGTGTGGGCAAACTATGATATTGGAGAGGAAACGGGTGCAGACACGAGCGTGAACTATCTGGCAGCGGAAGTCTTAGAGCGCGCCGGTGTTCCATTGGATGAATATCGTTCGTATCTGTTACATTTAAAATCAGAATACCCGGTTATTTCCGCGGTGCGTACAGTAAAAGCGGATGGCAGTGAAGTCCGCGCCTCGGATGAAAAAGATGAGATGGATATTTACCGGAAATTGCAGTATTATGAACTGTTTGATCATGGAACTGTTAATTAGGAAATGATAAAAAGAGAGGTTTTGTTTTGAAAAGAGAAAAGAAACTCCAAAATCAGTTGTGGAAAGAAAGAATGCCGCTTATTGCGTCGTTCTTTCTGCCGTTTTTTATTCTGACTGTGATCTGCATTTTTCATGACGTCTATCCGTTTGGAGAGCAGTGTATTTTACATATCGATATGTATCATCAGTATTGCCCGTTTTTCACGGAGCTGATGGATAAGATCAAACATGGCGGCAGCATGTTTTACTCCTGGAATATCGGACTTGGAGCAGATTTTATTTCACTGTACGCCTATTATCTGGCAAGTCCCTTAAACTGGCTGCTGCTACTCTGTCCGCAGAATCATGTGATCGAATTTATGACCTTGCTTGTGATTTTAAAAATTTCATTGGCGGGACTGTTTTTCGGATATTATTTAAAGGAACATTTTGAAAAAAATCATGCTGCAATCAGCATTTTTGCAACAGCCTATGCGTTGTGCGGATTCTCAGCAGCCTATGCATGGGATATCATGTGGTTAGACTGCATGATGCTGGCACCACTTGTCGTTCTTGGACTCGAACAGCTGATCAAAGAGAAAAAAGTACTGCTTTATTATATTTCACTGTCTTTATGCATTATCAGTAATTATTACATTGCGATCATGGTCTGCATTTTTCAGGTGATCTGGTTTGTGATCACATGGCTGGAAAATAAAGAGACCGGGATCGGTGCGTGGATCCGTTTCGCAATTTATTCCCTTCTGGCGGGCGGGACGGGAGCGATACTGATCATTCCTGAGGCGATCACCCTTGGAGCGAGCGGCTCACAGAATATTTCATTTCCGGATACAATGGAATGGTATTTTAACATCATTGCAGAGCTGGGGAGACACTCGGTGATGACAGAACCTTATACGGGCAAAGACCACTGGCCGAATATTTACTGTGGCGTATTTGTGCTTCTTTTGTTTGTACTGTATCTTTTCAACCGTGAGATCTCCTGGAAAAAGAAGCTTTCACGCGGACTTCTGGCAGCATTTTTTGTCATCAGTTTTTCGAATAATATACTTGATTTCATCTGGCATGGCATGCACTTCCCGGATTCCCTGCCGGGCAGACAGACCTTTTTATATGCATTTCTGATGCTTGCGGTATCCTACGAGGCATTTTTGCATTTCAAAGGAACGAGATTTTTAGATGTGATCGCAGCGGGAGTGGCATCGGTTGGTCTGATGGCAGTTTCCTATCATTTTTCCGATGGGACGATCTTAGGAGAGAGCGCGGCAACGGCAACTTATGTATTTCTGGGCAGCTATATTGTGGTGCTGCTGATCTATTTTTATGCGGAGGAATGTATCCGGGAAGATGTGGTAAAAAAGATTGGAAAGATCAAAAAGGCGACCAGGGAAGAACTGAAAAAAATCATGCTCTCGTTTGGCTGCGCAGCGATGCTTTTAGAATTATTTTTTAACTACAATGTGACCGGATTTGATACGACGAGCAGGACTGCCTATGTGAAATCCATGGATGACTATCATGCAGTGCTTGCAGAGGCGGAAAATCAGGCACAGGATAAGGGCATATTATTTTACCGCACGGAAGAATTAGAGCGCAAAACGAAAAATGATGCGGCGCTGTATGGATATCGTTCCGCAACGCAGTTTTCATCGCTGATGAATCTGGATGTCAGTCATTTTTACCAGGCAGTCGGAATGGAAGGCGGCAAGAATTTCTACTGTGTAAACGGGGCAACACCGCTGTTATCAGCAATGCTGTCCCTGCGCTATGTGATCGCTGATAACGCAATGGAAGCAAACCCGATCCGCACCCTTGTGGCAGAGAGCGGAAATACGTATCTTTACGAAAATAAATATGTGCTCCCACTTGGTTTTATGATGGATGAGGATGTGATTGATGCGTGGGATTATTCTGATTTAGATGAAATTGAGGCACAGAACAGACTTGCAGAGCTTCTTGGTGCAGATGAGCCGATGCTGACGGAGATCCCGTCCGAATCTGTGGTCGGGGAATCAACGATTGACGTGCAGGAGAATGCATACATTTTTGCAACCTATGAATCGACGACTGTGGACAGCATGACGGAAGAGATCAGTGACAGCAGGACAAAGTCTTTCACAAAAGTTTCGCATGGCTATACACTTGATCTTGGATACTGTACGGCAGGCACACAAGTGAAGATTAAAAACAGTAATGAAGAAAGAGTGAATATTACGGCATATGCCCTGAATCTCGATGCAGCAGATACGGCTTATCAGACGTTAAATGAGCAGACGATGGAGATGACTTCCTTTTCCGATACGAAAATCACTGGAACCATTGATGTGAAAAAAGAAGGACGACTGATTTTTGCGGTGGCGGATGATGCCGGATGGAAATTATATGTTGATGGAGAACAGACGGATCCGGAAGTGTTTGGTGAGGCGTTTATCAGCACATATCTTACCGAAGGAACACATACGGTCGAGCTGCGCTACCGGACACCGGGATTTATGGTGGGAGCCGGGTTTTCCCTTGCCTGTATTCTGATCGTGATACTGATCGCATGGATAAAAAGGCACCATTGAAATTAAAACGTTTCTGTGAGATACTATACGTTGGAGGAGTTTGAGAAAGGTAGTGATTTATATGTCAGACAAAGAGATAGAAATTTATAATGAAAATGCCGATGAAATCAAAATCCGCCCATATGAGCATCATGCAAAATATTATGAGACGGACCAGATGGGAATCATCCATCATTCAAATTATATCAAATGGATGGAAGAAGCGAGGATGGATCTGATGGATCAGATCGGACTCAGCTATAAACAGATGGAGGAGATGGAGATTATCAGTCCGGTGCTCTCTGTATCCTGCGAGTATCACAGTATGGTACATTTTGATGATACGGTCGTGATCGAGACGAAGATCACACGCTATAATGGTATCAAGATGGATGTGGAATACCGGATGACAGACAAGGAGACCGGAGAACTCCGCACGACCGGAAAGAGTTCCCATTGCTTTTTGAACCGTTCCGGAAGACCGATCTCATTGAAACGTTCTTACCCGGAGATCGATACGAAGTTCTTTGAGTATACGGATGCCTGACAAACGGGTGTGATATTAGAAATATATAAGAAAGAGGAAATAAAAGAATGATACAGGAAAGATTAAAGGCACTGCGTGCGGAGATGGAAAAGAGAGGCATCACGGTATACGTTGTGCCGACTGCTGATTTTCACGAATCAGAATATGTAGGAGATCATTTTAAGGCGAGAAAGTTTATTACCGGATTTACCGGTTCTGCGGGAACTGCCGTTATCACTTTGGATGAGGCAGGGCTCTGGACGGACGGACGCTATTTTGTACAGGCAGAGAATCAGCTGAAAGACAGCACAGTCACACTCTACCGCATGGGCGAAGAGGGCGTGCCGACAGTCGATGAATTTGTAAAGGATCGATTAAAAGAGGGCGGATGTCTCGGATTTGACGGACGTGTTGTAAACGGTACCTGGGGCGGCAAACTGGAAAAGATTGCAGCAGAAAAAAATGTGTCCATGCATGTGACAGAAGACCTGATCGATCTGATCTGGGAGGATCGTCCGGCATTGTCCAAACAGCCTTTATTTATTTTGGAGGAAAAATATTCCGGAAAGAGTACTGCGGATAAGATCGCAGATCTTAGGAAAGCTATGAAGGAGAACGGTGCAGATGTTCATATTCTGACATCTCTTTACGATATCGCATGGCTTTTAAATATCCGCGGCAACGATATTGATTATGTGCCGGTCGTATTATCCTATCTTGTGCTGAACGAGACAGAGTGTATCTGGTTTTTACAGGAGGAAGTAGTGGATGATAAGATCCGTGCTTACCTGGAGGAAAAACATATCACGACAAAGCCGTATGATGCGATCTACGATTATGTACCGGAGATTCCGGCAGACGCAGTCGTGCTGATGAACCGCGGGACGGTCAACTACCGTATCGTGAACAGTCTTGATAAAGCAATCAAAGTTGTGGACAAACCAAACCCGACGGAACTTATGAAAGCTGTAAAAAATAAGACGGAGGTAGACAACACCAGAACTGCACATGTAAAAGACGGTGTTGCCTTTACCAAATTTATGTACTGGCTCAAGACCAATATCGGAAAGATCCCGATGACGGAGATCTCTGCTTCTGACTATCTTGAGGCGAGAAGAAGAGAGCAGGATAACTTTATTGAGTTAAGTTTCAACACGATCTGTGCTTACGGAGCCAATGCGGCGATGATGCATTATGCTGCAACACCGGAGTCAGACGCTGAGTTAAAACCGGAGGGATTTTTACTTGTGGATTCCGGCGGACATTACTTTGAGGGAACCACAGACATCACAAGAACCATGGCACTTGGCCCGATCACAGATGAGATGCGTCTGCACTTTACGACCGTCTGCCGTTCGAATATGAACCTTGCGCATGCGAAGTTTTTATATGGATGTACCGGTTTGAATCTGGATATTTTATCCCGCGGTCCACTCTGGGAGATGGGCATTGACTATAAATGCGGCACCGGACACGGCGTTGGTTATGTGTTAAATGTACATGAGGGACCGAACGGCTTCCGTTGGAGAGTCGTACCGGAGCGCCATGACAACGGTGTCTTAGAAGAGGGCATGATCACGACCGACGAGCCGGACCGAAAATGAGCTGGTATGCCATAAAGCTGAGAAAAATGAGTATGGACAGTTCATGGAGTTTGAGAATATCACCTATGCACCGATCGATCTCGATGCGATTGACCCGGATCTATTAAGTGCACGTGAGAAAAAGATGTTAAACGATTATCACAAGATGGTATATGATACCATTTCCCCGTATATGACAGCGGAGGAAAATGAGTGGCTGAAACGCTACACAAGAGCGATCTAAAGGACAAGAATGGAGAGAACAATGGGCGAAAAGCTGGTATTGATAGATGGACACAGTATTTTGAACAGGGCATTTTTCGGGATCCCGGATCTGACGAATTCGGAAGGACTGCACACGAATGCAGTCTATGGATTTTTGAATATTATGTTCAAGATTTTAGAGGAGGAGCAGCCGGATTATCTGACGGTTGCATTTGATGTGTCAGAACCGACTTTCCGCCATAAAATGTTCGCAGAATACAAAGGCACAAGAAAGCCGATGGCACAGGAACTGCGGGAACAGGTTCCGCTCATGAAAGAAATGTTAAAAGCGATGGGAGTCACTACGATCGAAAAAGGCGGCTATGAGGCGGATGATCTGCTTGGAACCATTGCAGGCATGGCAGAGGCACAGGGCATGGATGTCAGCATTATTTCCGGTGACCGCGATCTGCTGCAGCTGGCGACAGATAAGGTAAAGATCCGGATCCCGAAAACAAAACGAACCGGTACGGAGATTGAAGATTATTATGCGGCAGATGTGGTGGAGCGTTATCAGGTGACGCCGAAGGAATTTATCGATGTCAAGGCGCTGATGGGCGATACGGCAGACAATATTCCTGGAGTGCCGGGAATCGGTGAAAAGACGGCAACAGCAATCATTGCACAGTATGGAAGTGTTGAAAATGCCTATGCACATGTGGACGAATTAAAGCCACCCCGTGCAAGCAAAAATTTAAAAGAGTATTATGACCTGGCACAGATGAGTAAGACGCTTGCGACGATCGAGATCCATGCGGACATTGATTATGATCTTTCCGGTGCAAAACTTAATGGTATTTCCAGCCTGTACACGGAGGAGGCATACCTGCTCTGCAAACGGTTAGAGTTTAAAAATCTTTTGAATCGTTTTGCGGTGGAAACTCCAAAAAATCAGGCGGCAGAACATTTTAAACTTGTGGAAGACCGTAAGGAGGCAGAGAAAGTATTTGCGAAGCTTCGTGGCAGAAGCTGTGGTTTTTATATTGTTCCCGGAAGCAAAAAGAAAGACAGCCACGAGGAAGAGGACGGGCAGATGAATCTGTTTGCGGCAGGAGATATGCCGGGGGCAGACAGTGAACCGTCCGGCATCGTAGAAAGTGCAGAAAATGATGCAGTGGAGTACTGCCTTGGAGTTGCCATTTCAACTGGAGAGGAAGAAACCTTTTTCATAAAAGCAGGGGAAAATCTTCCGGCAAAGCAGATTCTTTCCATGTTTACCGCAAGTGAGGCTGCGTCCTATGCGACACTGGATTTAAAACCGCAGCTTGCGGCGCTTGGCTTACTGGAGCGACAGGTAAACGGCAATATTGGCCTGTCGAATCTTTTTGACGGTGTGCTTGCAGCATATCTTCTGAATCCGCTGAAAAATGAGTATCCATATGAGGATATTGCAAAAGACTATATGGGACAGATGATACCGTCAAAGGCAGATCTTCTTGGAAAACTGACCATAGAGCAGGCAATGAAAGATGCACCGGAAGCATTTTTAAATTATGTATGCTATATGGCATATGTGGCACAGGCATCGAAAAAGACGCTGGAGACAGACTTAAAGGAAGAGGGCATGGATCATCTGTTTACGGAAATCGAGATGCCGCTTGTATTTACTCTTGCCGATATGGAAAATGAGGGTATCATTGCGTGCAGGGAGGCGCTCACGGAGTATGGGGACAAACTTGCAGTGCGTATCGCTGAACTGGAAAAGCAGATCTATGAGGAAGCGGGAGAAGAGTTTAATATCAATTCTCCAAAACAGCTCGGAGTGATCTTATTTGAAAAATTGTCCATGCCGTATGGAAAGAAAACAAAGACGGGTTATTCCACGGCGGCGGATGTGTTAGACCGCCTTGCACCGGAATATCCGATCGTTTCTGATATTTTAGAGTATCGTCAGCTTACCAAGTTAAAGTCCACTTATGCGGACGGATTGGTCAACTATATCGCTAAAGATGGCAGGATCCACACCAGTTTTAATCAGACGATCACAGCTACCGGGCGTTTAAGCAGCACGGAGCCAAACCTGCAGAATATCCCGATGAGGATCGAACTTGGCAGACTGATCCGCAAGGCATTTGTGCCAAAAGAGGGATTTGAGTTTATGGATGCCGATTATTCCCAGATTGAGCTTCGTGTTTTAGCACATATGTCCGGGGATGAAAAGCTGATCGAGGCATACCGGGAAGCACAGGATATCCACAGGATCACGGCGTCCCAGGTATTTCACATCCCGTTTGACGAGGTGACGGATCTGCAGCGGCGCAATGCAAAAGCGGTTAATTTCGGAATCGTATATGGAATCAGTTCATTTGGACTGAGCCAGGATCTAAGCATCAGCAAAAAAGAGGCTGCAGAGTATATTGAGCGTTATTTTGAGACTTACCCGAAGATCAAGACATTTTTAGACGGACTCGTGACAGAGGCGAAAGAAAAAGGTTATGTGACGACCATGTTTGGAAGAAGACGTCCGGTACCGGAACTTTCAAGCAGTAATTTTATGCAGCGTTCCTTTGGAGAACGTGTTGCCATGAACTCACCGATTCAGGGAACTGCGGCAGATATCATCAAGATCGCAATGATACACGTGCATGACAGACTGTTAAAAGAAAATCTAAAGTCACGCCTGATCTTAACCGTGCATGATGAGCTTTTAGTGGAGACGGCGATCGAAGAAGATGATGCGGTTCGAAAGATTCTCGAGGAAGAGATGCATGGAGCGGCAGATCTTGCGGTCACACTTGAAATTGATGCACATGTCGGCAAAAACTGGTATGAGGCAAAATAAAGATCTGTCATCATTTATGAGGGATGATGCGTTGGACTGCATATGTCCGGATGGTACGAGAGAAAAAATGGATGCGGGGAGCATGGAACGGATGAAATTTATCGGAATTACCGGCGGCGTCGGTGCGGGAAAATCAGAAATACTTCATTATCTTGAAACAAAAGATGGTGTAAAAGTCATGTTGGCGGATGAAATCGCGCATGAGCTGATGCTGCCCGGGACAGAATGTTATCAGAAATTAAAAGACATGTTTTCGGATG
>OMDB01000860.1_pt1 | contig 11438 bp, 10 predicted proteins | sample 1645161 | NCBI WGS metagenome assembly OMDB01 (sample SAMEA103958135, study PRJEB25191) | human gut metagenome
TAACTTTTACACTTATCCAAGATAGCGGGTATGGAATCTTGGATTACAATTAAGCTTAAGACTACCAAGAAGGAAAGAGGTATTCATTATGGAGAAGAAACAATTGTCGGAAAAGGAGCTGCGGGAGAAAAAGTTATCTTTGGCGAAGGGGACAAAGTACCTGCTGGATTTCATGTTCTATGCGGGAATCCTGGTGACGATAAGTCTGCCGCTTAGTCTCAAATACATAGGAAAGTATCTGGAGGCGGTGGAGGAGCATTACCTTCCGGCGGTGATCATATTCGCCATCCTGGGTGTGCTGGCATTATTGTTGGTCAATGAACTGCGTAAGATGTTTGGCACGGTGCTTAACGAGAACTGCTTTGTACCGGAAAATGTGGCGAGCCTTAGGAGAATGGGAGACTTAAGCTTTTTCATCGCGGCCATGAGCGCTGTGAGATGTGTGGTGTACCTGACCATTGCCATGCTGGTGATCATTCTGGTATTTATCATTGCAGGCATGTTCAGCAAGGTGCTGGCGATGGTATTTGAAGAAGCTGTGCGCTACAAGGAAGAAAACGACTTAACGATCTAAAAATTCAGTCACTCAAAATTAGAAAGGCATCTATTATGGGAATCATTGTAAATCTGGATGTAATGATGGCAAAGCGGAAGATCAGTCTGACGGAACTGGCGAATCAGGTGGATCTGACACAGGCAAATTTATCCATCCTGAAAAATAATAAAGCAAAAGCCATCCGTTTCTCTACACTGGAATCCATCTGTGAGGTGCTGCATTGTCAGCCCGGAGACATTCTGGAGTATGTAGAAGACACAAAAGAAGAGGAAACCAAATAAAACCTGAGAGGGGGAGATCATAATGCAGGAAAATACAGTAGTACAGGAAACAAATTCAATAAATCAGGGACAGATTTCCGGGCAGAGCGTAGTCCGGGTGGTGGAAAAGACAGAGACTGTGGAGACAAAGCGCTTGCAGGAGCACTATAATTTCTTTGGACCGGTGACTTTTCTCTATGCCGTGTTCTATGCATTTTGTATGTTCCGGAACGGCTCGGGGATCACTTTCCCTTTTTTTCTCGCAGGCACTTTACTGTATTTTGTCTTCTCGCTGTCAAAACTGGGAATTACCTTGAAAAAAGGAAGCGCCTTTTACATGATCAGCATCCTGCTGCTGGGGGTATCCACCTTCTGCACTGACGGATGGGCGATCATAGGTCTGAACAAGCTGGCGGTGTTTCTGTTAGTGATGTGTCTGCTGCTGAATCAATATTTTGATACCACAAAGTGGAAGCTTGGGAAATATGTGGGGAGCATCTGCCAATTGGTGGTTATGAGCTTTGGGGAACTGGGGAAGCCATTTTCCGATGGCAAAGCCTATTTTCGTGAAAAGGGAAAAGTAAATAAGAAGGTATGGTACGGTCTGCTGGGAGTGGTGATCGCACTGCCCATTCTGCTCATTGCCGCCGGACTGTTAAGCTCTGCCGATGCGGTATTCCGTAAGATGACAACGGATTTCATGAACTGGATCCGTCCGGACAATATATTCAACGTAGTCATCCGGGTAACGTTTCTGTTCTTTACTTCCTATGCACTGACTTCCTACCTGTGTAAGCGAAGCATCCCGGAAGAAGTGAAGGATCGCAGAAAGGGTGAGCCGGTACTGGCAATTACGATTATGTCACTGCTGTCACTTTTGTATCTGCTGTTTTCCGGTATTCAGATCTTCGGATTGTTCTTAGGAAAAATGCAGCTGCCGGAGGGCTATACTTACGCACAGTATGCAAGAGAGGGCTTTTTCCAGCTGCTGGCTGTCAGCATTCTGAACCTGATCCTGGTATTGATGTGCCTTAGCTTTTTTAGGGAGAGTAGGATACTGAAAGTGATTATGACGATTATGTCATTATGTACTTTTATCATGATTGCGTCCAGCGCAATGCGAATGATCATTTACATCCGGTATTATTATCTGACTTTCCTGAGGATCTTCGTATTGTGGATGCTGGCGGTATTATTCGTCATGTTTATCGGAGTACTGATCAACATTTACAGGGAAAGCTTCCCTCTGTTCCGCTATGGTGTAGTGATGGTGACAGTTCTGTACCTGGCATTGTCCTTCAGCCATCCCGACTATATTATAGCCAGAGTGAATATTGCCAATGCACCCGGCGGAGACTTCTCTTATCTGAGTGATCTCAGTGCGGATGCGGCACCGGTCATTATTCCTTATATGGAGAGCCTTGGGTATGATTTTGGCGCCTATGAACTGGAGAGACCCACAGATATTATGAGCGAAGATACGCAGGCTCAGTGGTGGGGGAGTTATCAACCGAAGGGATTCGGATATTATTACCTGAACCATAATAAGAAGCGTCTGGATCAGACATCTCTGCGGACATTTAATATTTCCAGATATATGGCACGGAAACAGATAGAGGCAAGAATCGATGGAAAATAAAGAAATGAATACGGAAAAAATAAAGTTTTATAAAAAGCATCCGGTGTTGCTTGCATGGCTGATTTCTATATTTATCGGACTGGGCTATGCGCTTTTTACGATCATAGCCTCTGTTATTCATTATGAGCAAAGAGATTATGTATGGGAGATCATTAAGGCTTTTACAGAAATGTTTACTTGGGCAATTTTAATGGGAGCGGTACTGGTATTTCCTGTGGTGCTGACGATCAGCGAAGGAATCTGCCTGATCAGTGAAGCATGGGAACGTCCGGTGAAGGGAGCCTGGCTGTTTGACCAGCATGTATTTTGGCTGGGCGGATTCTATGAACTTTGTTATTTGGGGTTGATTATGGATGTGACATCCGCTGACTGGCAGACGCAGTTAAGCAATTCCAATAAACATACACCGATTTACAGCGGTTCCATGGTTACTTTTATAGTACTCCTGCTGCTGGCATTTATAGGGTATGAGATTCTGCAGAGTATTCCGCTTCGGAAGCTGCCGCCCCTTGTGACAGTCCTGTCGATTTCCGCAATGTACCTGGGATTGTTAGAACTGATCCTGTTCACAGTACAGATATTCAAGCCGACGATTTTGCTTGATGGATATTTGTTATTATTTCCACTGTGCTGTGTGCTGCTAGTGGTGCGACTGCTTCTGAAGAAAATACGGGAGTGGAATGCACTGATGCAGAATGCGGAGGCGGAACACTTTGGGACGGGGAAGATTTATCAGAATCCCATGCTGCGTTGGTGTGACAACATTTTGCGGAAGGCTGCATGGTGGCCGGTGCTGGGACTGGTATTGATGTTCCCACTGTTGGGGATCCTGATCGCAATCCTCATGCTGTTTGGGCAGGCACCGGATTCTGTGATTAAAGCATTCACGGAGACCAGCGACTGGAATCTGTCTCTCAGGCAGGCACCGCAGAATGTCATGTATGATGAACATTATCTATGCACGGTAGCTGCCGGCGGTCATGAAAAGGTCGTAAAGCCTATCCGCCTGGGGAGGCGGCATGGGCATGAAGTCATTGTGAACCGTCAGTTGTGCATCGCCAATGCTTTTGAACAGGTGTTGGAAGAACGGACTCCCGGCTTCCACCGGGCGCTGCGTCATTTTTATGACACTTACGGGTTCCCTGTGGCGAGACTGATCCACAGTAAATACACGGCGGATCTGGTGTATTTTATCATGAAACCTTTAGAATGGATCTTCCTGTGTGTGCTGTATCTGACAGACGCGCATCCCGAGAACCGCATTGCTGTGCAGTATACCGGCAAGACAGCGGAGCAGGTGGAAGGATAGTGAAATATTAGTGGAAAAAGCTCTCCTTTTTGGATATAATAATATTTGAAAGGGAGGCTTTTTATATGATAAAAGTGAATTGAACTAAATCGGAATTTGACAAGGAGGTAACTGATATGAGGAAAATGTTAGCAGTCGTATTAGTGTTGACCTGTCTACTTGGTGTGGCTGGTTGTTCTTCCATGAAAGTTGACAAAACCAAACCAGTATTTGAAACAGATAATATAAGTAGCATTTCCTTTTATACTATGCCGAATCACAATGATGGAATTCAAGTTCCTGATGAATATATCGAAGAAATCAAAACATGGCTTTCTTCGTTTAGACTCGATGAGAAAGTGAAGGATAAGCAACTTCCCCCTGGTAGCAATAGCGTTTTGGTGGAAATCGTATATTCTGATGGAACTACAGTGAAGAACGGCTTGTCTACATTCACTGTTGATGGAACACTTTATTATCTGTCTCACGATGATGCACCAGAATGTTATTTTGACATTCTGGATAGTTAGCCTTACAAATTCCGATTTATAGGATTGTCTTTTAAGGGGTAATTATACTATTACACTTAAAAGACAATTTTATTTAGATATTAAAATATATTTATTGCCTAATTAGGAATTATAAGTTATGCTTCGCGTATAAGTACATTTCACTTATGAAAATTTCTATGTCAGCGAAAGCTGATGTCCCATCCGATTCCCTAAATCATAGAACCAGGAAGAAGGGAAGAGGAAAACCCACACAGAAAGAAAATCAGTTGTATCAGAAAAACAGGTAAGTTATAATGTAGATATGGCGAAATCCTTTTATTTTCGGCGGAATCTATGATTACCTGACACAAAAGGAGGAAACCATTGAATACGGAATTAAAGAGTGCAGTAATGGCAACAGACAGAGACGCCCAATACGATAACAGCGCAAAACGCCTGATAGCACATAAGTTCATCCTGGCGCGGATCCTGGTGAAGACCGTGGAGGAATTTAAGGGGATGGATCCGCTCGAGGTAGCAGCACTGATAGAGGGACTTCCTTATATCAGCGCCGTGCCGGTGGAGCCGGGACTGACGAATGCGGTGCATTTTCAGAATGGTCAACGCCTTGTTGGTTTTAATACAGAGAATCAGGAACTGAACGAAGGCCTGGTGCGTTTTGACATTGTATTTTATGTGCGGATGAAGGATGGCCTTTCGCAGATCATCATCAATGTGGAAGCGCAAAAGGACGAACCTAGCGACTATGAGATCCTGAACCGGGCAGTATTCTATGTAAGCAGACTGGTTTCTTCCCAGAAGGAACGAGATTTCGAGAATTCGAGTTACGATGACATTAAAAGTGTCTATTCTATTTGGATTTGTATGAATATGGAGGAAAACACCATGAGCCATATTCATCTGACCAAAGAAGACCTGATCGGTTCTTATGAATGGAAAGGTAATCTGGATCTGTTGAATATCATTATGATAGGTCTTGCAAAGGAACTGCCGGAACATGATGAGACCTACGAGTTACATCGTCTGTTGGGAGCATTATTGTCCAGAGAGCTTACTATAGATGAGAAGCTGGACATTATTGGAAATGAATATGATATCCCATTAGAAGAGAATTTCAGAAAGGATATGAGCACTATGTGTAATTTGAGCCAGGGAGTTAAGGAAGAAGGTATTGCAATTGGACGCAGAGAAGGGTTGGAAGAGGGACGTAGAGAGGGCCATGCAGAACTTATTACAAAAATGTATAAAAATGGTCTTTCAATAGAACAGATTGCATCTGCTACAGATAAAACAGTAGAAGAGGTAAGGGCGATTATTGAGGGAAAAGAAAAATCCCAAGAGGCCTGAGAATTATTACCGGAAAAAACGCGTGGATGTGTAATTCATGTTTATACATTTCTGCGTTTTTTATGAAATGATAATTGAATAATAAATCGGAAGAGTTGCACGTGATGCAACTATGATATTATAATATGTTAAGCTTATGCTTGTAATGGACGGGGGAAGCGTTCGGTTACAATAAATACATAAGGAGAGATACAAAATGAGGGGCAAATTAATAGTTATCACAGGAGTTATGGCACTGGGGTTGTCTGCCTGCGGAGCACAGGGGAGTGATCCGGTGGGAGGGAGTAGTAGTTCAGAGGTTATCGGATCCGCAGAGGCTGCGGTAACGGAAGAGAGCACTTCAGAGACTGGTGAATCCATGGAAGCGACAGTATCCACGGAGACTGTTTCCGACACTACGGCATCCACGACAGGTCCTTCTTACGAAGATGAGGACGCATGGCTTCCCTGGGAAGACTACGGGGAATGTTCCAACACTGTGAAAGACTTCTACAATGACGATGAGAAAAAGACCTATTACTACGAAATGGATGAGTTCTTTTTTTCCGATGAGAAGTATGCCAAAGTGAATGATTATCTGCAGCAGATGTATGATAATTACAGAACCCAATATGAGGAGGAAGGGGAGAATCACACCGGAGCGTATGAGTTAGTGGATGAAACTCTTTCCGAGGGACAGCGATACGATGATAATTATCTGGTATTCAATGGCATTACTTTAGCGGATGACGAGTATGTCAGCCTGCATTTTAATGACACGGTTTATTATGCAGGAGCAGCGCATCCATTATCCTATTACATACCCGTGACGATCTCCGTTGCCACCGGCGAAGAAGTCACCCCGGAAGAAGTTTTGGGGAAGACCTGGGACGAGATCCGGGCAGCAGGCTCTATTGAAGAAGAAAACGAAGAAAATTTTAATGCCGATTACGGCTTTTACATCACAGAGAAGGAACTGTGTTATCTCTATCGCACTAATTTCTTTGTAGAAGAGATTCGGATATCCCGGTAAAAAAACCGGATTGAACTGACAGGGCAGAAGAGGTATACTTATTTCCGGAAACGGATGGAGGTACCGGGATGGAAAAGTTTACCCCTTCAGAGCTTTGTGCAGACATTAAGATCTATGATTATAAGAAAAAAGTAAAATATGATGAGAAATCCCTGGTGATTTTTGAGAAAACAGGGAAAATGATAACAGCCGGAAAAGAGTGTGAGGGCATGCTTTACACTCTTCCGGCTGATTCTATTGGCTTTTCTCCGATCGTGTTGGGAAGAGTCAGCGACTATACCTGTGCGGAAAAGATGCTAAAGCAGATGCTGTGTCGGTATCTGGGCAAGCCTGTTTTTGCGGGATACGGCGAAGGGCTTATTTTTGTTCACGAGAAGCTGAACGAAGTGGAAATGAAAGCCTATTTTGATCTTCTGTATCAGGCGGGAGCAAAAAATGTGGTCTATGCAGATGAAAGCGTGAAAGGAATCCCGGAGGGAACTCCCTGGGAGGATGTGATCTGGGGAATGAAGAATACTTATAAAAATCTTCGTTTTGCCGTGGAGATTACGAAGGAACACCCCATGGATTACCTCAGATATTCGCTGGCGGAGCTGGCAGAGAATTGTAAGCGGTGGGGATTGGAAGAGGAAATGTCAAAATTGTATATTTAAGGAAATAGGCTAAGGGTAAATGAATTTATTTATCCTTAGCCTAAATTATTAGTTTTGCTGATAATAATTATGCCGGTAAAGATGATCGTCTACCTGATGCGCCAGGTGATTCATTTCTTCTTGTACATCAGCACCCATTGCGATATTATAAAAAGCATATGAAAACTGCTTACTGAAGAAAGGATATGCGGGAGTCTGCGGTCTGGTAAAAGAGGTATTCCGTAATTGTGAAAATAAAATATTGCTGTTGCCGGAACCGGCCTGAAAGCTGTCCATTACGTCATAAATCTCTTTTAAAACGGGAATACCCGTTAACTGGCTGATCTTCAACTGATTCTGCAGACTGAAAACATAGCGGATAAATTCACAACATTCCCTGGGATATTGTGTCTGTCTGGACATGCATAATCCCCAGCTTCCATGGGGAGAAGCTGCTTTTATACCATGGGGAAGAGGGATTATGCCGATATTACTATTCCTTTTCTGTGATTGAAAATAAGCACTGGGCAGGGATAGACTCATGGCAAAGTTATCAGGAAAATCGGCACTGAGATCCTCCACGTGGGTATAATGATATTTATGAAATAATTCGCCCAGCCAATTCATAGCAGCGACGGAAGCCGGAGAATTAATATATCCAGAGGTTGCCGTCAGTGTATCGTTAAAAAAGCTGCCGTTGTTCTGCACGATAAATGGCAATCCGGCATAGCTGTTCCATTCTCCGGATTTTGGAGAAAGACCGCGTCCGGAGTCCATAAGCAACGGATAGGGAAAAGAGGTTTTGGTCTGTATTGTATGGCAGACATTCAGAAACTCATCCCAGCTCCAGGCATCTTCCGCAGAAGTCGGAATGCGGATACCAAGGGAATGGAACAACTCCTTGTTATACAGAATACATAAAGTGGATTCCGTATAACCCAGATGATATAATTTCCCCTGATAGGTTCCCTGTGTCAGAATGGGAGACAGAAAAGAGGATAGGAAAGACGAATCCATATATCCATCAAACGGCAGCAGAGAATTCATATATGCCCAATAGGGGACATCAGGACCGTCCAGGGACAGAATATCCGGTGCATTTCCACTGGTAAAGCTTTGTAGCAGCGAGTCACGCAGAGGAGCCTTATCGTTGGTGAGAAAAGTCGGTGTTACGGAAAATTCGGAAGATGTCAGATTAAATTGTTCGATCAGAGAGATCCAAAAATGTTTCTCATTATCTTCCATAGGACATAAATAAATAGATAGGTTTATTTTATCTTTGGAGCGGTCTGCTACAAAAGTGCCTTTTCCTTGCTGCCGTATAATATAGTTTTCAGCTTCCAGACATTTCAGGGCCTGCGTAATAGTGCTTTTACTTACATTTAAAGTACGCATTAATTCATTGTCGGAAGGGAGGAGATCGCCGGGACGATAATATCCGCTTTCGATTTTCAGGACGAATTCATTTTTTATAAGCATGTATTTTGGTGTTCTGGTATTCATAAAATCCCCCATATTTTGAAAAGTGATTGACAATATATTTTTGTTATGCTAATATCATAGCATAAGTTATTCGAACAAACAAGATTAAATAAAAAAACTCTCTGTAAAAGCAGAGAGTTAAAAAATAAAACAAGTTATTCGAACAACCGAACAACTAAAAGGAGGAGAAGATGAAAAAGACATTTTCAAAAGAAAAATTATTTGACAGAACACCGAGGGTCTTTAAGCGGGATGCAACGGAAGTCCGTTTTCTGTTGGGCGGAATCGGAACAGGTAATTTCTCTGTAAATTCAAGAGGAAAGTTCCTCGACTGGGAAATTTTTAACTGGCCTTCAAAGAATACGAAATTTCCCCTTTCCTTTTTTGCAATTCGTACGGAAAACAAAGAACTGGAAAAACCTATATCGAAAATTCTGGAATCGAGAATGGTTCCGCCATATACCAGCTCGCACGGATATCTTCAGGCTGAATTAGTAAACCTGCCAAGAATGGAAGATTCCGAACTGATTTGTGAATATCCTTTTGCAAGGGTGAATTTCAAAGATTCCGAATTACCCGTAAAAGTGTCAATGGAAGCATATACACCGTTTATTCCTTTAAATACGGACGATTCCAGTATTCCCTGTGCAATTATCCGATACACGGTGAAAAATGTTGCAGACTGTCCGACCAAAGTAAGCCTGGTAGGCACGCTTCCCAATGCATCCGGTTTTGAGGGATATGATGTTATTGAGAACCTGAAGCTGGCCGACAGCGTAAAAAATGAATATCGGGAATTTGATGATGTGAAGGGCTTGTATTATTCACCCGAACATTTGAAAGAGGATCATTTACGGTACGGAAATATGGCGATTCTGACCAGTGGATCCAATGTAACCTATAAAACACAGTGGTTTGACGGCGAATGGGTAGATGGAATACAGGATTTCTGGGATGACTTTACCAGTGATGGACTTTTGGAAAAAGAGACCGTATCTGACAGTGTGGGATGTGAATTTGCCCAGTTTCATAATTTCAGTTTCCTGAAGAGAAGAGAAAAGATCGGATCCATCGGAGCCTGGGAAGAACTCCAGCCGGGAGAAGAAAGAACCTTCGAATTTACCATTACATGGTATTTCCCTAACAGAGTAAAGGCATGGATCGAGTTTGATGAGGACTACGAGAAATTCCAGCGCGGTGAATACGGAACAGTAAGAAATTACTATGCAACAAAATTTACAGATGCATGGGATGTAGCAAAATATGTATACCATAATAAGGAACGACTGGAATCAGATAGCAGAAAATTTGCCGATGCTATGTTCCATAAGACTACATTACCTTATTATGTGATTGATGCTCTGACTGCAAACATTACGAATCTTCGAAGTAATTTATGTTTCCGGCTGGAAGACGGAACCTTTGCCGGATTTGAAGGAATACGTGACTACATAGGCTGCGGTTACGGTAGTGTGCCTCATGTATGGAACTATGCACAGACGGTTGCTTTTCTGTTCCCGGATCTTGAAAAAACCATGCGTAATGTAGAATTTTTGAGAGAAACAGATGAGACAGGATGCATGTCTACACGAATGTTTTCCGTATTTGATCAGGAACGGTATGCAATGGTTCCGGCCTGTGATGGAGAACTTGGAAGTGTTGTTCGTGTCTACCGGGATTTCAAGAATCTTGGGGATGTGGAATTTTTGAAGACCATTTGGCCCAAAGTAGTGCTGGCAATGGAATATGCCCTGAAACAATGGGATCTGGATGGAGATGATGTACTGGACGGTCAGCAGAATACAACCTATGATATTGAATTTTACGGACCGAATCCCATGACGGACAGTATTTTCCTGGCAGCATTGAAATGCTGTGAAGAGATGGCTGAGATCGTAGGAGACGAAGAACATCACCAGCTATACGCAGATGCTTACGAAAAAGGAGCTGCAAGAGCTGACCAACTGATGTTTGACGGGGAATATTATATTCAGGTACAGAAGGAGATTGATAAATATAAGTATCAATTCGGAAAAGGCTGCCTGTCAGATCAGCTTCTCGGACAGTTCCTGGCATATATGGCCGGAATCGGGGAAATTTTACCGAAAGAGCATGTAAAATCTGCTATGGAATCCGTATTCAAGTATAATTATAAAACGGATTTTTATCATACGGACAGTGTACATAGAGCATATGCAATCAATGAAGAGCATGGAATGGTAGTAGCTACCTGGCCGAAAGGCGGCAGACCTAAATTCCCGTTATCCTATGCCGGAGAGGTGTGGACAGGAGTAGAGTATGAAGTAGCCGTTAATCTGATTTATTCAGGTTGTGTAGAGGAAGGTCTGACGGTGGTAAAGTCAATTCGGGATCGTTATGACGGATACAAGAGGAATCCGTTCAGTGAGATTGAGTCCGGTCATCATTATTGCAGAGCAATGGCAAGCTGGGGAGTGCTGAATGCATTATTGGGACTGCAAAGTGATATGTATCGCGGAACCTTGTCATTCCATCCTGCAATAGAAGGTGAAATGTCCAGTTTCTTCATCTGTGGAAAAGCATGGGGTATTTACAGTCAGAAGGAAGAGAATGGGAAAATGTGCAAACATATTGACGTCCTGTATGGGACGTTAGATGATATTCATGTACAAGAATAAGGAGCATTCCTGTTAAGTAACAAATAACCGGTTTGCAAAAAATGAGTGCCACC
>OMDB01000871.1_pt1 | contig 11267 bp, 7 predicted proteins | sample 1645161 | NCBI WGS metagenome assembly OMDB01 (sample SAMEA103958135, study PRJEB25191) | human gut metagenome
TACAAACATTAATAAAATTCAAATAGAATCATTTATATTACTATAGTTCATCGGGGCATTAAATAATAGCAGAATCTTTTCCCGACGCGGGATGCGTCGCCCCCATTAGTGCTTGCGTTTGGTGCTTGAGTTTGATGCTTGAGTCCGTTCGCAGGGCTACGTTTTACCGGACAACAGTTTATAATATTGCGCCCCATCAGAATTATCAGGACCACCCTCATCAATACCATTCACCGCCATCGTCGGTAGTATTGTCATCAGAGCCCGAGCCACTGTTGATACGCTCAAGCTGCTCAGGCGTATACTCGTCCTCATAGTGCTGCTCAACAGGCGCCGTTTCGAGAGGCAAATCTGCAGGCAACTTGACAGGGGCAAAAGTGCTGTCGTAGAACTTCTGATAGTCGTTTATGCTAAAGGTTGTGCCTATGAGCTCAAGGTTCTGCTTTGAAATAAGCATCACACGTCCCTTACGCAAATACGGCACCAAATTTTTGTCCTTAAACACACGGCTGGCATATGCGTGCGCCTCGTCAAACGAATTGAAGCCCGATATACAAAGCTGGCTAAGCCCCTTTTCATGACTTACCTCCATGTCGAAGCCACGCACCACAAAAGTGGTAAAGTTAAAGTGCGCCATTTCGTAAAGCAGCGCATTGGTCTGCACCGAGTCGGTAGGATAAGCCAGCACAAACACAAACGGTGTGTTACGTTCTGGCGTGAACTTGCGCGCCTTGGCCGCATCAGTAGCCACAGAGTCGGCCGAAGCAGTACGACGGTCCCAAAGCGAACCAAGGTCGAAAGTGCCAGTGCCAGGCTTACGCCCGCTCTCCAGCCCCTTGACTATCATACCAGCCATTTCGCTCACATCGCTGTCGGGGTACTTTTGCAACAACTGTCGCAACTCATCAGTCAAGTCCTTTGTGGCAGACGTGTTGAGGTGTGCCAGCACATGTACAAACATAAACTTGGGGCGGTTGATGCCGTTAGGATACTTGTCAGTCGACACCGCATAGTTGTGGTCAACCATTTGCACATTGCGCTGCCGGTAAGCATTGTAAGTAGCCGTATAAAGCGAATCCTCAATGAGTTTGCCATAACGTGCATTGTATTCAAAGTCGGGATCGTTTATCTGCTTAGTCCGCTCATCATCAGCAAAGTGTTGTGCCATATACGCCTTAGCCTCCTCTGCCTTATCAGTACGCCCCCAACGCGAATAAAGCAAGAACAATTGATACCAGGCATCAGCCATGTGTTCGTATGTTGGATAATGCGTGGTCAGACGTTCGAGCGTGCTTGCTGCCAACGGAAAATCCTCAAGGTCGTCCTTCTCTATGACACCAGCATTGTAAAGGCCGTCCATAATGATGGCATCAGACGCAGCCCGGGCCTCATCGGTAAACGGAATTTGCTTAAGGTAATATTCACGCTGATGCGGGTCATCTTGCAGCGAATCGGCCACCTCAGTCTGCAACTCATCTGTCTCGGCGTTGCGCAGCGAGTCACTTACGTTCTGCAGCGAATCGTCGGCAGCATAGTCAAAGCCCTCATGATCGTCCATTTTCACCACCGTGTGGTTTGAGCGCCGCCAATTATCCTCATTCTTACGTTTGCCCCAAAGTCGCACAAAGTCCTGCTTGCCTTGTGTCACAACCATGGGATTGTAAAAATACCATGCCTTGTTGCCAGTAGCAGCCTGCTGCGCGTTGTTGTTGTTTGGCTTGTTCATATTGCCGCCACCGGCAGCCTGTCCGTTCTCCTCGGCCCTTGCTTGTGCCGCAGAGTCACGGCGCGCCTTGCGTTCCTCAGCCTCTTTCTTTTTGAGCGCCTCTATCACGCGGTCGATGGCCGCATTGCGGTCGGCCTCACTCATACGCGAAAGGGCCTGCAAACTATCCTGAAGATATACGGCCGAGGTGTAAGGCACCAGTTTGTCGAGCACCTTTGAGCGGCGCGTTATCTCCTCATAATCCTCACGTGTTTTGTCTAAAAGTCCGATAGCCTCGGTGTAACATGGCTGTGCTTTGTCAAAACGTCGCTGGTCCCAATACACCTGTCCCAAGCGCAACAAGAGCACCCCCTTTTCTATGCCATTGCGTGTACTGCCTGCACGCCCCTTTTCGTAGGCAGCAATAGCGGCAGCGGTGTCACCTTGTGTCAGATATATGTTGCCTATGGCATAATACACTTGGTCCAGATACTCCTTATTATTGTCCGAGCGGGCCATACGGCGCAATTTGCCAATCATCTTTTTGCCCATGCCTTTCTGGTCGGCCAGCACCTCTGTTTGCAAGATGCGTGCATTAAACGACAGTTCGAATGGCGGACTCTTGCGTATGCACTTCTGCAACGATTTGTAAGCCTGCTGCGACTGTCCTAAATGATGCTGCACCTGTCCTAACAAATAGTACAAGCGTGCTTGTCTGAAACTGCCCTTGGCATAGCGTGCCGCACGTTCAAGATAAGGCAGAGCCTCTTCAAAACGCTCCTGACGCAGCAGCAAATCGGCCTGCGTGGCATCGGCCTCACGCAATGTGGCACGCTGAATGGTGTCGCGGCGCATGCGTTTCAAGGCGTCCTCGGCGTCATAATACCATTTCACTTGTGTGTAGCAACGCGCCAGCCACTGGTTGGCCTCAGCAGCCACGGCGGGTTCGGCCGCATAAAGGCGGGCTATGTACGAGAAGGTGGCTGCAGCCTCAAGAAAATCTCCTTTTTCAAACTGTGCACGTCCCATCATGAGCCACGCATTCTTCAAAAAAGGGTTATACTCCTTGCGCTGCAAGTAAGCTTTCATTTTAGGCGTTTTACGCTTGCTGGCACTCACCACCGGCCGCCGTTTGATGCTGTGCAATGCAATGGCCTTTTGACATTTGGTAATGGCAGTTTCAAAACTGCTCTTGCCTGACGTGCGCGACTTTTCGTTGCCCACAAGGAACACGGGCAAAAATTCGGTGTAATTATCCTTATGTCCTTGTACCTTTGACTTCTCGCCTTCGATGTATGCTTGCGACCCGTTATAATACACATTGTAGCGCGTGTTGAACGACTGCCAGAAACGTGAGGCAGCCGTGTTCTTCTTAGTTGAACACGACACTGAGGCCATGACGCAAACCGTCAGGGCCAATAGTATGTAGAGTGCGCGTTTGATGTACATTGAACTCTTGTTTGGTATATATATAAGTAGGTGTTCGAAATTAGTTTATATAACCCGTTGACGGATTTCTTGGTTGACAGGTTGACGAGTTGACGGGGTACAAGTAAGTTTGCCATACGCTACTTACCACGTTAAAGTCAGAATAGCAAGAAGCTTGACATACTTACTTACCTGTCAACTCGTTAACCCGTCAACTTGTCTGCTTAACATTTTAAGAACGGTGCAACACGCTTTTTATTATACGGCACACGGCATAAATGCCTATACTGGTCAATATGATGGAGGCGCCGCCTGGCACATCGGCATAATACGACAACAACAGTCCGCCCACGCAGCCAGCATAGGCAAACACGGCCGACAGCCACACCATGCGCTGATAGGTTGATGCAAAGAGCGCGGCCGTCATTTGTGGCACACTGAGCAACGATATGACCATGACAATGCCTACCATGTGCAGGCACCCCACAATAGCAAGCGCCATGAGCAGGGTCATGGCCCCTTCAATGGCCCCAACGGGCAAGCCCTGAGTGCGGGCAAAATCGCGGTCGCAAGCCACACTTATCACGGAGCGCCGCAGCAATACATACAACAGCACGGCCATGAACGTGAGTATGCCGAGCATGACAATGTCGGTGTGCGATATGCTCAATATGTCGCCAAACAGATATGACGGCAGGTCGGTCATAAATCCCGGCGTAAGATAGGCAAACATGATGCCAAGCGCCATGCCAAAGGTCCAAAGCATGGCGATGGCTGAGTCCTCACGCACGGTGCGCTTGCTGCTGAGCCATTTTATGCCAAATCCGGACAGTACGGCAAACACCGCCGCACCAAGCAATGGCGGAAAGCCCCAATAGGCAGCCATGCCCACTCCACCTAACGAGGCGTGTGCCATGCCGCCACCGGCTATCACCATGCGTCGCGTCACAACATAGGTGCCCACTATGGCGCACAACACAGACGCTAACAATGCACCTAACAGTGCGTTCTGAAAAAAAGTATAGTCTAATAGCATTGTGTTTAGTTGACGGGGGGGAATGGGGGTTAAGGGGTTAGGAGGTTAAGGGGTTAAGGGGTTAAAAAGGCACCTTGGTTTATCGGGCTGCCTTTTATCTTCTGAGTTAATGGGCTGACAGGTTAATAAACTGACAAGTTAACAAATAACCTAACCACCTCTCAGTCTACCTCAAACTCCTTATCTGCTCTTCATCAAGGCCAGTGGCATTCATAATTTTGTCTATTGCCACCCCCATGTCCAACAGACTCTTGGCTATTTCGAGCGAGCGCTCATCACGCCCCTTGGCAAGCCCCTTGGCAAGTCCCTTGGCAAGCCCCTCTTCAAGTCCTTCTTGTCGTGCATTGCCAAGCACATCGTTCTGTATCATTACCGCATTGATGTGCTCGTCGTAAGCATGGCGCTCAGCGTCGTCCATTGAGTAATATTGCAACTTTTGGCGTGCCTCACGCAATCCTGGAGCAGTTGTTTCGGCACTTATCACACCATCTTTCAGATACTTTATCCACTCCTCGAGCGGCGACTTGGCCACCTCATTAAAGTTGTTGACCCTTACCAGATAGTAAGTAGGGAATATCTCCGAGGGGAAACGCGGCACAATGGCACCCTCCTCCTTGCGGCTGATTTTCAGATGGTCCTTGGTGTGTACGCCCACAAAGTCGTTCTGCCCCACATACAGGTAGTCAGCCCCTTGTCCGAGGTCGAAATAGAGTATGCTGATGGAGTAGACTTTCTTCACCTCCTGATAGGTGTTACCCAAGTTGATGTGCTCGGTTATGGCCTTGGCCACTCCGTAGAGTATGCGTTCAAGGTAATAAAGTTCACTTGTATTCTGAATTTCAACTATGATAATTTCGCCTTTGGAGTTTTTGGCCTTTATGTCGACGCGGTTAAACTTGTCGTCCTGTGCCTGCTGGTTGCCCTCGCTCTCAAGTATGTCCACAATTTTCACCTTCTCGCCAATGAATACGGTAAGGAAGCCCTCGAGCACATCAAAATTGGCCTTTTGCCGCAGCAGCCGCTTTATGGCCCAGTCAAATCGTATGTATCGGTCCTTTAATGCTGTCATGTGCTATGGTTCGATTTTGTTGTACAAACATGTCTTGTTCTAACCCGTTGGCGGAATTATAAGCTGACGACGTTACAAGTTGGCAAGCACGCCGTTTTTCTGTCATGTAAAAGCAGAACGAAAGGTACGATGGCCAAATGGCAGCACCACCCGGCCGCCCCCCTACTCGCCAATATGTCAGCTAATTCCGCACACGCGTTATTTTAGAGCGAAGATACGACAAATCTGCCGAAGAATGCCATTTTTTGCCGAATAACTGGCCTCCAACAGTCAAAATTGGCACCATGAGGGCTGAAGCATAATACCGATACATCTATACACATTACGAATTGACATAAAAAAACTATCTGTTGGTATAAAAAGAATGCACTTTGCAAAAAGGAGTTGACAATTATTCGTAACTTTACCGCGCTTTATTGAAAAACAAAAATACTTACGCATTGGCGGAATTGACTGACAACTTGGCAAACTGACAGATTAAAGCGGGTCGGGCTTGACGTTAATCCCTGCATACTTTATTCTCTCTTGTCAGCAATGCAGGCCAAATACCCCAAAGGGTTCGCCTGTCAAATTGGTTGGTTTACCCCTTTGCAATTAAAACACGACAATAAGTTACAACTACATACCCTTTCTACATGAAAAAGTTTTTACTCTTTTTCCTTTCCTTGTTGGCTATCGGCACGGCACAAGCCGCCCCTAATTTCAAGGCCAACACAAAGTACCGCATCAGTTGCAAAAAGTTTAACAGCAGCAATAGTTATGGTTCGGTAGTTATTGGCAGCAACCATAGCAAACTGGTTGAATTGTATTACGACAGTGGCAACTCTTACAGCGACGACAGCTGGTGGTACATCAACAAAAGTGGCAACGGCTATGTTATTGTCAATGCAAAGAGCGGCCAGTATCTGACCTTTACTACAACCAAAAACTACAGAACCAAGTATGTCACCCTGACCAACGCCGCGTCGGGAAACGAGAGCCAGTGGATTTTCGACATCAACGAGGACGGCTATGCAGGTATAACCAGCGCCAGCGAGGGCAATGGTTCGGGCTACAACTTTGATGTGCGCGCTGACGGTACAAATTTGTTTGGTGCATATAAAAATAACGGCTACAACAACAATGAGTTGTTCAAAATCTATGACGAGCAGGGCAACAATGTGTTGCTCGACAACAGTGGCAGCGGCGGCGAAACTGGCGGCGGAAGCGGTGGCGAAACTGGCGGTGAGGGCACAGACGATTTTAACGCAACTACATACGGCAAAACAAGCTATGGCGAATATTGGGAACGTACTCAACAGAAGCAGCCCATAGTATATACCACCTCTGTGGCAGACCCTGTGCTCTACAGCATTGCCAATTTGCGCACCGGACGTTATGTGGGCGTAGGCACAAGCATGAATACGAGGACAACTTGCCTGACCGAGGTGTACTCAGCATCAGACCGTACGCAATTCTATTTTGTGCAAAGTGGCACTGGCGTGCAGATATTTACAAAAGATGGTCAGTACGTTTCGACCAACTATCCCACACCCGACAACAGCGTGTCTGACAAACGTGCAGGACTCAGTGTGGTGAACGGTACACCCAACGGCAACCTTTGGGGCTTTGGTTGGACTACCAACACCTATTCGGGTTATACCATCACAAAACTTGATAATCTGAGCGCAACCGACGCCACACAATATAAATATAACTCATGGAACGACTATAGCCTGGACAATAACACAGGCAGTAGCAATGTGCACGAAGTAGGACTCTACGAAGGTGACGATGCTGGTTCGTCGTTTGTGTTTACATCAGCCGACTTGCGCCATGCTAAATACTTGCAGAACAAAGGCATCGACTTTGGACTTGATGTAACACCAAAGGCCTTTGCCGAAGCCTTCGATTCACTGCGCATTAACGACAAACAACTGGTGTACGACGGCAAGGGCAACGCCTACTTTGCCACACTGCCCGAAGGCATGCGCAATGGTGGCGACTACACAGCCAAAGTGACCTACAAACTGAAGGCCACCAACGCCGAGGGCTACACACTGAAGGTGAACGGACAAGAACCCGATGCTGATGGCTATGTGACATTTGATAATGTGGACTGCGAAACACTCTACCCCATCGAGCTGACCAATGCCAGCGAGAACGTAGACCTCAGCACCAATATACGGTTTACCTTCTTGCCCATTGTCGAACTTAACTGCAGCAGTGTGAACAGCAAGGCATATACTACGGGTTCGCTGCGCGTGACCGACCCGGCCTCTTTGGGCTACGACTCGTTGATGATTGCCGCTTTCAAGTATCGCGGTGCCTCGTCGAGCAACTACCCCAAACGCTCATACGCCATTAAACTGCGTGATGAGAACGGCAACTCGGTTGACCGCAAACTGCTTGGCTACCGCTCAGACAACAACTGGATACTCGATGCCATGTACATTGACCTGGCATGTATGCGCAACCGCGTGGCCACCGACTTGTGGAACGCCTTTGAATGCAAACCTTACTATGCCGACCGCGAAAAGAAGGTGCGCACTGGCACACGTGGCAAATTTGTAGAGGTGATACTCAACGGACAATGGTGGGGCTTGTACTGCATGACTGAAAAGATGGACCGCAAGCAGCTCAAACTGAAAAAGTTTGTACCGGCATCCCTATCTACTACTGGTGAGAACGAGGTGCATGGCGTGCTCTACAAGTCTAACCAATGGTCATACGAAGTGTTTATGGGACACGAGAGCAACGACGATAACGATAACAAACAAGTTATCTACCCTCACAAAAAGGTGTCTGACTACAAGAACATCTTGGGCAAGGAAACATGGTGTGAATACGAGTTCAAATACCCCGACTACGAGGACGAAGCCGTAGAATGGCGTCCGCTGCACGACGCTGCCAACATGGTGGCAACATCATTCATTCTGAACATCGACAGTGTGAAGAGCCGCTTTGACTACCCCATGCTACGCGACTACTACCTGTTTATCGACCTGCTGCTCGCCACCGACAACCATGGCAAGAACTTGTTTTGGTATGCTTACGACACCCAAGGCCCCGAAGGCGACAAACTGAGCCTCGCACCGTGGGATTTGGACGGCACCTTTGGACAGGACTGGGACGGTGTGATTACAAACACCAAAGATGTAACGCTTGACTTTGACACCTATATCAAGAACTATGAGCACGGACAATTTGCCATATTTGACCTCATTAAGAGCAGGTCTGAATGGCTGCAAGACCTGAAGGACCGCTATGCCGAACTGCGCATAAAGGGTGTCATTTCGGGCGACAGCATAGCCAACCGCTTTGCCAACTACGCCAGCCTCTTTGAAGCCAGCCTGGCCGACCAGCGCGAACAAAACATGTGGAGCAAAACATACCATTCGCGCCATAAGGACATTCAGGGCGGTGCCACATACGCCGAAAGCTGGATACGCCGCCGCGTAAACTGGCTCGACCAAAAGTACGGATTTGACGCTGCTGTGACAGCTATCAACGAGGCCAAGGCCGAGGCTTACTTCGCAGCACTCGGTGGTGTGGGCTGCATCTCCGTCAATACTGGCAAGGCGCAATCGGTACGCATCTACAACATTGCCGGACAGCTCGTGCGCAATGCACAGGTGGGTAGTGGCGTAACCACCATCAACGGCATTCCTGCCGGCATCTATGTGGTGAACGGTACCAAGGTTATGGTGAAGTAATTCTGCGCCAAACTTTAGTTTGACAAGGGTTCGCTTTGATTGAAGTTCAATTTAACCGAAGTCTGGCATGCCATTCACCCTTGGGTGTAATTATAAATTACGGGTTAACAAGTTAACAGGTTGACAAGCATATCTGCTTTGTACTTCCCCGTTTACTTGTTAACCCGTAAACTTTTTTATTGCGATTTGGTAAAACATAAGCATGCGAACGGACTCACGCGCCAGACACCACCTCTAATGGGATTGCGTTAAGAGAGCAGCATTATGTAACACCATAAATTATTGGCAGTGTCATAACTTTAATATTGCTCCATATCTCTTGTTTAACAACACCCCTACACACTTCACCCCTCGTACGAAGTGCCATCTGATAGAAATTTCCGACCTGTTGCCTCGTCAATAATTATCTGTCTGAGAGCATTTATACAACGAGTATCCCATTTCCAAGAGAAATTCCCGACACTGTAGTCATTGCGAAACTTCTCCTTGGGGACGATTTGACATATCAAAACCATCTTCCCCTTTTCTAATTGAGTATCTATAGAGTTCTTCAAGTTTTCAAACATCAGCCTATTAAGGCATCGGTTCCCCACTTTTGCCGGAAGGCCTGCTTGCGCATATTGAGCTTTTGCAGAAATTTGCGGTGTGCCTCGGTATCAGGATTGATAGGCCGGTGGGCCATGGCACGCAACAGGGCTGTACGCTCACGGGCATAATCGTGCATGATAGGAGTAAAAGCCCACTCGGTAAAACGCTCCCACACATAATCGATGGCTTGCTCTGAGGGGTGCAACATGTCGGGGGCATAAAAGCGGTAGTCGCGCAACTCGTCTGTCACAATTTCGTAGGCCGGGAAATAGTATGCGCGCTCAAACTCACGACACAAATGGTCGGTGAGCAACAGCAACTGGGCCTTGCTGAGCGCATTGCCATGCATGCCATATTGGGCATAACGATAGGGGCTGATGGTGAACACTACACGCAGATGGGGCATAACTTGCAGTAAGTGCGAGAGGAAATAATGCCACCAACTCTCGAGGTCGCGCCACGGCACAGCCTCCTCACTGAACATGCTGGCCGGCTGCTTGTGACAGTTTGCCACGCAATGGTGCACATAAGGCCCTTCGTTTAGCCAATACACATGGTCAGTGCTCAGGGTGATGAACAACACATCGAGCTGGGAAAACAGGGCATTGGCACGCTCCCACCCTTGCGTCAGTTCGGCCTCGAGCGCCTGCTGTGTCGGAGCCGAGAACTTGGTGGAATAGTCCCAATGACGCCATTGTCCGTCGGAGGTCTCGAACAGGCCTTTTCGGGAATATGGCGGGTCAATGGTGTCGGGCAAATAGGTAACGAGGGTATTGCGTATGCTGACTGGATTGTATAACGTGCCATGCGGATTGATGCAGACCTGCTCCTGTGGCAAGCAGTCGGACATGCGCCCGCCAATGTGGTCGGCAAAGCATGAACCAATGAACATGACACGCGAATGCGGGGTGATTTGCACCGTCTTTTCGGGCAAATCGACAGGTGTAGAAAACTTCATAAGACAGTACTTGTATTGAGGTACAAATGTACATTTTTTATCGTTAGTTAGTGAGGTTGTATGCAATAATCTTTTTAACTTTGCGAGGCGGCGATTGCCGCCAAGTTGGGGCTCGAAGTTATTTTGAGCACCAACCTGATTTCTATATTGCTATTAAATCACTGATTATGCGCATTTTATTTTTATCAGACATACATGGCTCCATCACAACGCTACGCATGGTGCTCAACTACTACGATGCACATCACTATGATTTGCTGGTGTTGCTGGGCGACATTCTGAACTATGGGCCACGCAATGGCTTGTGCGACGGACTTGACCCGCAAGCTATTGCCGACGAACTGAACAAACGGGCCGCCAACATTGTGGCGGTGCGCGGCAACTGCGACTCGGAGGTGGACCAAATGTTGCTCAACTTCCCCATTCAAAGCACTTACATGATGTTGGTGGACGAGGGCAAGCGTTTCTTTCTGACGCACGGGCACATCTACAACGAGGACCACATGCCCAAGGCACCAGCCTGCGATGTGTTTGTGTATGGACACACACACCGACAGGTGCTCAAACCAGCGGAGGAGACTGGCGGGCCTGTAATACTGAACACGGGGTCGCCCACATTTCCCAAAGGGGGCAACCTGCCTACCTTTGCCACGTATGCTGACGGCATGCTGGCTGTACGCACACTTGATGGTGCTGCCATCAGCAGCTTGAAAATCTGACTTTGACCTATATCGGGTGGTTCTAAAAATTCTGTTTTTAGAGTTCTGCTATTCTGAAATGTGATTTGC